>R20__coassemble_11_pt1 | contig 145190 bp, 122 predicted proteins | sample R20__metabat2_high_PE_049 | metagenome-assembled genome bin R20 | reverse complement strand
TGTCACAGTTATGTGAAGTTGTGTTATTATCATACCAGATTGATTAGAAACCGCTATATTGCCACGTTCAAAATAATCAACATTTACATAATCATAAGTACCTGGTAATTTGCAAGAACCAGATGCATCTTGAGCATTTACAGCAAAACTAATACTAAAAACAGTAACAAAAAATAATAATATTTTTTTCATTTTTCTTTTTGCCAAGTTATATCCCGTTTGGCGCATCGGTTTTAATTAAAAAGTTATTAATAATAAGTTAATCGAGGACAAAGGTATGGAAAATGTTTATAACTTGTTGAAAATCAGCGACATCAATATTGAGCGAAAAGTTATTAAAAATAATTGTCAAAAATGTAAACTTAAAAGAGACAATATGAAAAGTTTTGTTAAAACAAAGAGGAAATAATCAAAACCGCAGTGTGAAATCAATCAAAAACGCAGTATGAAAGATTCAAAAAATAGTAGATTTAACTTATGGAAGCAAAATATTTTTGAAAAATTGAACATTGTAAAGTGAAAAAATACTATCTTTGCGCTGGTAAAAAATGCTTAAATTCGTGACCATACTCCCGAAATTTATATAAAAATTAGGAGTATATGTACTAATTTTGGAGGTTTTATGTATAAGAGAATTTTTGATATTGAAAGTAAATTGGATGAAGGAATGTTTCTGTTTGGAGCACGTCAGACAGGAAAATCCACACTTTTAAAAGAACGGTTTAAAGATGCTGTTTATTACGATTTGCTCAATCCAAATGTGCGAAAAGCCTTCAAATTGAATCCTAATTCTCTTTGGGAGGCTCTTCAGGACAAACCTGCAGGTACACTTGTCATAGTGGATGAAATACAAAAAGTTCCTGAACTATTGGATGTTGTTCACTCACTGATGGTTGACAAAGGGTTGTGGTTTATCCTCAGCGGTTCCAGCTCAAGAAAGCTCAAACGTTCGGGAGCAAATACACTTGGAGGTCGTGCCATCCCCGAAACACTTTATCCTTTGGTATGGCCAGAGGTTACTGATTTTCAGATTGACCGTGCCGTCCAGAATGGCATGATTCCACGTCATTATATGGTTGAGAACGCCACAAAGCGACTTTCAGGCTATGTAAAAGTGTATTTGGATGAAGAGATTCGTGAAGAAGGCGAAGTGCGTGAACTCGATGCTTTTGAACGCTTCATGGAAGTTGCAGCCATTTCCGACGGAGAGATGCTGAACTATACAAACATAGCCTCTGATTGTGGCGTCTCAGCTAAAACAGTTAAGGCATATTTTCAGATTCTTTACGATACGCTTATCGGATATGAAATTCCGGCATTCAGGAAAGAAATTAAGCGAAAGATTATCCAATCTCCAAAGTTTTACTATTTTGATGTCGGACTTGCCAATTATTTGATGGGGCGTCACTCCCTGATACGTGGCACAGATGATTACGGACACGCTTTCGAACACTATGTGATGCAGGAAATTATTGCTTATAAAGGATATAACGATAAGCTTGATACGATTTCTTATTGGCATACTTATGACAAAAAAGAAGTCGATGCCGTTATAGGTGACGCGAAAGTGGCTATAGAAATAAAATCAACAGAACACATAGAAACAAAACATAAAAAAGGTCTAAAAGCTTTTAAGGAGGAACATCCCGACTGCCGTTTGATACTTGTGTCACTTGACCCGATAACCCGCAAATCAGGAGACGAAGAACTTATTTATGTTTTGGATTTCTTAAAAATGTTGTGGAACGGTGAAATATTTTAAAGATTGTTATGATTACAAAAAATACAGAAAAAATCTTCCTTTTGGATGCTTATGCGTTGATTTACAGGGCGTTTTTTGCATTGAACAAGAATCCGAGGATGACATCGAAGGGATTGAATACGTCGGCTATTATCGGATTTTTGAATACGCTGTATGAGGTTTTGAAGAACGAGAAGCCGTCGCATATAGGAATAGCTTTCGATGTGGGTGCCCCTACCCTGCGCACTGAAAACTTCTGCGATTACAAGGCAAACCGCGAGGAGATGCCGCCAGATTTGAGAGCGTCGATACCTTATATCATTGACATTATCAAAGGTTTCAATATCCCGATTTACGCCGCTGAAGGCTATGAAGCCGACGATGTGATTGGCACTTTGGCGAAAAAAGCCGAGAAAGCAGGATTTCTCACTTATATGATGACGCCTGACAAGGATTTCGGGCAGCTGGTGAGCGACAATATTTTCATCTATAAACCCGCAAAGTTCAACGATCCTGCCACCGTGATGGGTCCGAAAGAGGTTTGTGAGAAATATGGAATCAACACTCCGACGCAACTTATAGATATTCTTGGACTTTGGGGCGACGCAAGCGATAACATCCCGGGAATTCCTGGTGTTGGCGAAAAAACGGCGTCGAAGTTTGTGCAAGAATACGGCTCACTCGAAGGATTACTGGAGCACACCGACGATTTGAAAGGCAAGATGAAGGAAAACGTCATCAATTTTGCGGAACAAGGTAGGATGTCGAAGATGCTCGCGACTATCAACACTAATGCGCCAGTGGAGTTTGACGCTGAGGAATTGAGAGTGAAACAGCCGAATTTGCCAGAATTGTTGAAGATTTTTGAGGAACTGGAGTTTAGAACGATGGCAAAGAGAATAGTGGCGGATTATAAGGATAAGATGGAGAAGGAGGATAAGAAGGATAAGAAGGATAAGAAGGATAAGAACTTCGCTGATAAGATGGATACTGTTAAAGTAGCTCCGAAGGAACTGGATTTGTTTTCGGAACTATCTGAAAACTTAGAGAGCTCTGAGTACTCGTTGTTCTCTTCAAAGGATTCCGCGTCTTCAGTTCAGCACTCTTATAAATCTGTTTCAACTGAAAATGAGCTTGATGACTTGCTGAAATTGCTTGAAAAAACAGATGTTTTCGCTATTGATGTTGAAAAAACAGGATTTTCGTTTGCGGTGAAGAGTCATGAAGTGTTTTGCGTTATGTGTAATGACGAATTAATGCAACGTTTTTTGCCAATTTTTGAAAATCCTTCAAAAACTATCATCGGGCATAATCTGAAATCTGTCATTTCCATTTTGCGTCGACATGGTATCGAGTTGAAAAACAAGCTTTTCGACACGATGATTGCGCATTATCTCATTGAGCCGGAACAACGGCATACCATGGATTATTTGGCGGATGTGTATCTGAATTATACCGTCACGAAAAATTCTGCGGAAAATGCCGATATCGCTTATCAACTTTATGAGAAATTCAAGCCTATTTTAGTTGAAAATCAATTAGATAAGCTGTTTAACGAGATAGAGATGCCTTTAGTGCCTGTTCTTGCAACAATGGAGGCTAACGGCGTGAAAATCGACAGTGAAAACCTTAAACAGATTAGTGAACAACAGGCTTTAGAGATAAAAGGCATTGAAAATCAAATATTTGAGGCGGCTGGAACTGAGTTTAACATTGCTTCTCCAAAGCAGCTTGGCGAGGTTTTGTTTGACAAAATGAAAATTAAAGCGCCGGCAAAAAAGACAAAAACAGGTCAGTATCCGACTGGCGAAGAGGTGCTTCAGAAGATTATCAACGTGCATCCGATAATTCAGCAAATCCTTGATTATCGTGGACTTACGAAGCTTAAATCGACATACGTTGATGCACTTCCGGCTTTGATTAGCAAAGAAGACGGATTGGTGCATACTTCTTATAATCAGGCAGTTACGGCGACTGGACGTTTGAGTTCCACGAACCCGAATCTGCAGAATATTCCAGTGAGAACAGATAAAGGCCGCGAGATTCGCAAGGCTTTTGTGCCTCGTGACAAAAACCATATTCTTTTGGCAGCTGATTACTCGCAAATCGAGCTTCGAATCATCACGCATCTGAGTGGTGACCAGGCAATGAGCGAGGCTTTCCGTGAAGGCTTGGACATCCATGCGGCTACGGCGTCTCGCGTTTACAAGGTGCCGATTGAAAATGTCACAAAAGACATGCGTCGTCATGCCAAAGCAGTGAACTTCGGCATCATTTACGGAATGTCGGCATTCGGTTTGGCTGAAAGATTGGGTATTTCACGTTCGGAAGCAGCTTCGATAATTGAAAATTATTTTAAGGAATACGTTGGTATTCAACAATATATAAAAAACAATATCGAGTTTGCGCGTCAGCATGGGTATGTGGAAACCATGCTCGGAAGGCGTCGTTATCTGCGCGACATAAACGCGTCTAACAGCGTGGTGAGGAACTTCGCTGAGCGAAATGCAGTGAACGCACCAATTCAAGGAAGCAGTGCCGATATGATAAAGATTGCTATGTCGAACATTTATAAAGCAATGAATGACAGGCAGTTACAGTCGAAAATGATTTTGCAGGTGCACGACGAATTGGTTTTTGATGCGGTGATAGATGAACTTGATACGTTAAAGGAACTGGTTAATGATAAGATGACAAACGCGCTGCCGCTGAATATTCCGGTTGTTGTTGAGCTAAACACAGGAATTAACTGGCTTGAGGCGCATTAACTTCATAAATATGAAAATAAGCAACAAAATATTAAAAATGTTTTTGATAATCAGTGTGTTATCAATTATTTTCGCATCGTGTTCGAGGGCGTACGAGCCGAGCAATTATCAGAAAAAGGACAAGAAATGCGATTGTTCGCGGTGGTAAAAAAATGTAGAGACGCCATAATGTGACGTCTCTACCAGTCGGGATGACAAGATTCGAACTTGCGGCCTCTTCGTCCCGAACGAAGCGCGCTACCGGGCTGCGCTACATCCCGAACCCGATTTTTTCGGACTGCAAAAATACAAAATTTTTGAATCTATACAGAAATTTAATAAAAAAATAATTTATTGTTTCCTTAATTTCATTTCTATTTTCCGTTCCCAAACTAAAAGCAACGACATCGCCCATCGTGATAACAGCATCCACAGGAAGTTGCCGCCGATGGCTGTAAAGAGTAGCAAGTCCTCGAGATTGCTGTGGGAGACGCCGATGTGATGGTTTAATATGTCGTTTTCCTCTTTTGTAGTGGTTCCGTGCTCAGCTTCGTCAATCATTACGGCGGCACCGTAGGCGAGGCCGAGAGTGTTGGCTACAAGCCACAAGAACGCCGTGCGAGGCGGCAATCCGAAGAACACCATCACAGGTTTAAGGAAGTTGGCGATGTATTTTATGATGCCGAACTCGTTGAGGATTCGTTGCAAAAGCGTCAAAGCATAGACGAGGACTATCATCAGGACCACGGTTTTGACAGTGCGGAACGCCCAGTCGGTCAACATTCCAATAAAAGAGGTGTCTTTCGCTTCGACAACTTCTGTCACCTTTTCAGAAAACTCAGGCATGATTTTGTTCAGAACGAATGCCAAGATAAAAGCTGATAACGTTCTGATAATCACTATTCTGAGTGCCGAAGAGCCTGTTTTGGCCTGAACTGTAGTTTCCACAATCATATTGTGCGAGCAGAGCACCATCACGGCCAATATTGTAGCTTCGCGCATGTCGAGGCCTAAAGTGCTCATGACGGCCATTGCGGTGTAGCAGTTGACAAAATAACCGGAAACATAAGCAAGTGCTGCCTCACCGGGTAGTCCGAAGCTCGAAAACACAGGTGTGAGCAGTTGCGAAATCCATTCGATGACTCCGAAATACTGCAAAAGCATGATTGCAAAAGAGACGCCAACCATGATTTTGACAAGCCACCAGATGGTTTTCAGTGCGCTTGGAGTGGCAGAGCGCACACATGAAAGCATGCGCTCCGTAAACTTTTTATTGTCAGCCATTTTACTCGTCTATTGTCATCTCGTCGATGAGGCGTGTGCAGCCTGCGTATTTGTCGATGAGGAACAGCACGTAACGGATGTCGACGCTGATGTTCTTGCAAATCGACGGGTCGTAGACGAGGTCGCTCATAGTGCCTTCCCAGGTGCGGTCGAAGTTCAGTCCGAGCAACTGGCCTTCAGCGTTGAGGATAGGGCTACCGCTGTTGCCGCCTGTTGTGTGGTTACCGGCGATGAAAGCCACGTGCATCGAGCCGTCTTTGTCGGCATAGCGACCGAAGTCTTTAGCCTCGTAAAGTTCACGCAATCTGTCGGTTACGACGTAATCATAGATGTCAGGGTTTTCTTTCTGCATGATACCGTCGAGAGTGGTGAAATGACGATATGTGACAGCGTCTTTAGGCTTGAAACCGCCAACTTTGCCATAAGTCACGCGGAGGGTGAAGTTGGCGTCAGGGTAGAGATTTCTTTCAGGATAAACCTCAGGAATCATCTTCATCTGGCCTTCCATATAGACGCGGCGCATGTTGTTGATGCGGTTGTTATATTCTTTCGATTTTGGCAAAACTTTCTCAATATAGAAGTCCATCATGCTGTTAACAGCAACAACGGCTGGGTCTTTCGCAAGTTTCTTTGCCTTTGAAGGCTTGAAATTGTCGAGCATTGCAACAACTTTTTCTTCTGATGTTAAAATTGATTTTCCAAAAAGATAATCGACGTAAGATTTTACATTTCCCTTGAAATTCTTATCAATCTCATTTAAAATCTCAGGACGGAAATCCTCAGACTGAGCGGCACGGTAAGCCGTAAGCATAGTGACCGCCACTTCCTCATCGATAGGCTGATAATAATCCTTAAAAAAGGCTGCTGTTTCCTGTCTTAAATTACTGATAAGTTCATCGATTTCCTCTTGTGGAGTGTCTTTTGTCACATCAGCGAGCTTTGCGAAATTAGCAGCAAAATCGATAAGTTCGATTGAGAGGCCGGCTTCTGTGAGGTAAGTTGTAGCCATACGATATTTCTCATATTCAGCGTAAACAGCGTCGAATTCACGGAGAACACGTGAATAAATCATGCGGCGGCGTTCCTTCTGGCACCACTCGTAGAACGACTCCTCGAAAGCCTGTTTTTTCTCGATTCCTTTGAAATTGCGGATGCCTTCGATGACGCCCATCCATTTTTTCCAGCCGTTGCCCAAACCGGCATGTTTTGAAGCATACTGGATTCTCACTTTAGCGTCTTTTTCCTGATATTTGTTGTAGATGTCGAGAATCTGTGTACGGAGGTCGACCACGACAGGATAAACCACGTTAGCCTCTTGATTTACAGCCACTGAAGGCAGATATTCGTTGGTGCGGGCCGGGTATCCGAACACGAAGGTGAAATCGCCTTTTTCGACGCCTTTCAGAGAGATGGTGAAATGATAATCAGGCTTGTAAGGCTTGTTATCTTTATAGATTCTGAAGATTGAGAAGTCGCCTGTGTGACGAGGCCATACCCAGTTGTCGGTGTCGCCGCCGAACTTGCCGATATTTGAAGGCGGAGCGCCTACCATACGGACGTCGTCAAACACTTCGTTATACATCAGAAAATACTGGTTACCTTGGTAGAACGACTCTACCGAAACCATGTATTCGCTTCTATCCTGTTCGGCTGTAACGAGTTTGTTTATGTTCTCTTTCACGAGTCTTGCGCGTTCCTCGTCGGTAGTCTCATCGGTGATGTTAAACAGGATTTTCTCTGTGACGTCAACCATGTTTTTCAACATGACAGCGGTAAGACCAGGGCATGAGAGTTCCTCTTCCATTGTCATAGCCCAGAAGCCGTCGGTGAGGTAGTCGTGTTCGACAGTTGAATGTTTCTGAATCCAGTCGAAGCCGCAGTGATGGTTTGTGAGCAGCAGACCTTGCTCGCTGACAATTTCGCCTGTGCAGCCGCCTCCGAATAGCACAACGGCGTCTTTCATGGAGCTGTGGTTAATGGAATAGATGTCGTCGGCAGTGATTTTCATGCCCATAGCCTGCATTTCGGCTTCATTACGCTGAAGCAAAGCAGGAATCCACATGCCTTCGTCAGCACGGACGATTGCGCTGAGGCAGAGGATAGTTGTTAATGTAAGAATGACTTTTTTCATATTTAATCGTGATGATATTGTTCTCCTTTTAAAATCGTGAAGGCTCGATAGAGCTGTTCGGTGAAGACGAGCCGTACCATCTGATGCGAGAACGTCATCTCAGAGAGGCTGATTTTAGCATTGGTGCGGTCGTATACCTCTTGCGAGAATCCGTAAGGTCCGCCGATGACGAAAACGAGACGTTTGCATCCTGTATTCATCTGACGCTCAAGCCATTGCGAGAAACCACGCGATGAGAAAGTCTTTCCGTTTTCATCGAGAAGCACGATTTCGTCGCCAGTCATGAACTGCGCCAGAAGCAGTTCGCCTTCGAGTTTTTTCTGCTGCGCCTCCGACAAGGTTTTTCGGTTCTTGATGTCGGGGATAACCTTCATCTCGAACTGTGCATAATGCTCCAACCGACTGATATACTTAGAGATACCAGTCTCGAGATATGCCTCGTCGGTTTTTCCTATCACGAGCAACACGATTTTCACGTCGCAAAAATAGTAAAAATTTTAGTTGCTGGCGCATGCAACCGTCGCGACGCTGATTTTTATTCCTTCGGCATGCAACAATGCTTTTCCTGCTGACATGAGAGTGGCGCCGGTGGTGAGCACGTCATCGACTAAAAGCACGTGTTTTCCCTGTAGTTGTTCGGGTTTTTTCAGTTCAAAAATGTCTTTCACATTCTGATAGCGTTCCTCGCGTGATTTTTTTGTCTGCGTGTCGGTGAAGACGCTCCTCACGAGGCTTTTTTCGGCGATGGGGACGTTCATGATTTCATGGATTCCTTCTGCGATAACAAGACTTTGGTTATAGCCACGTAATTTCTCTTTCTTCGGATGCAATGGAATTGGTATGATAAAATCTATTCCTTGATAATCAGGGGCTTTTAGGAGGCTTTTGCCAATTTCCTGACCTAAAAATATGCCGTTTTCACGACAATGGTGATATTTCAATCCATGAATTAGATGTTGTACCTTACCTGTTTTGCTGAAGAAAAACTCCGCCATCACCGCATTGAACGGCATCTGGCCGTAGAACATCTGAGCCAATGGGTTGTCGGGATTGTTTTCGTAACCTGTTTTTGGCAACAGGAAGCGACAGGTGGTGCAAACACTGTCTTCACCTTCCAGCAGAATGTTACCGCAGGCCGCGCAAACACGCGGAAATAATAGATTTACCAATGATTTAAACAGTTTCATAAAATTGATTTTAAATTTAATTCTCCTAACGGCTAATAGCTAACGGCTAATGGCTAATTTTCAGCACGGCCGACTTCACTTCGATGCCTTCGAGTTTGCCAAGCTGTCCTGTGAGCGAGCCTATCTCATCGGTAGTGCCTTCAACAACGAGGTTGATGAGGCTCATTCCTTCGTTTCGAGGCAGTCCCAAACGACCTATTACGATGTCGGAATGTTTCGATATTATAGCGTTGACACTTGGTGCCGATTCACGGTTTTCGATGCCGATAATGACTGTACCTATTCTCTTTTCCATTATTTTTCTTTAAAAAGAGTTACTTTTTGTGTGACATTCTGTATTCTGTAAGACCCATTCCGTATTGTTCGCGGAACAGTTTTTGCAGACTCTGTACCGGGAGTCCTACCGCTTTGGCTACAGCTGATACTGACATTTCCGGTTTCTCGCTTAGTATCTTGCAAGCTTCGGAGACACGGCTGTCGTTTTTCAGTGAATTTAATCCAGCTCTTTCGTCAATAAGTCTAACCAGCGCGGTGTTTCGTGCGGCCAACTTATGTTTTTGGTAAACTGTGTAATTATAAAAGAAAACGCTGACCAACAGAGCGATAAACATAGCCAAAATGATTATGTTTTGCATGCGGTTTTGCATAGTTTGCCGTTCTATTTCAATTTGTTGTTCCTGGGCACGATAACGCGCAGCATATTCTTGAGCCTTACTCTCTTGCAACTGATTGTTAATCAACTGATTCAACTCAGCATTACGTTTCATGTAGTCGTAAGCCTTGACGTATTCGCCTTTCGCCTTGGCTGCTTCGGCGCGATGATGAAGTATTGTGGAATAAGTATCCGAGATGGTGTCGGCACCCAAATATTTTTCAACTTCGTCGTAAATGGCATTCATCTTGTCGTAATCGCCCAACTTAAACCATGTTGGAGATATCATCATACGCCCGTCGAAAGTCTGTCCGTACTTGCTCTTTTCGAAAAGATCAAGATAATAACGGGCATTTTTGATGTCGTCGGTCTCAGCATACGACCTTGCCAGATATGCATAGGCTTTTACACGATAAAACTCGCAGTAATCAGGCACATTGGCAGCACGTGGCTCACGGAACGAGCCATCGTGGTATTCATCACGGTGTTGCTCGAAATCGTTGGTCTTTTCGATGATTTTATTGGCTATAGGGATAATTTCACCAAATCTTTCAAACTGTTGGAGCACATCCACCTTACGGCGTAATGCGATGATGCAAGCGTCCATCTCGTTGAACTTACGGACTCCGTCAAGTTTTGCAATTACATCGTCAAGCTTTTGCAATCCCTCTTCCTCACGATTGAGATATGCTAAGATAACGCCAATTTCAGCATCCGTACGCAATGCTTCAACCTCGTCGCCACGTTTACGGCAGAATTCCGACTTCTCCGTCGACCATTTCAGCCATTGTTCGAAGTCTTGCGTCCTTCGCGAAATGGCAACCAACATATCAAGCACAGACTCACGGTTGTCATCATTCTTAACATAGTCGCTTTGCATCAGTGATTGGCAAATCATTTTTGCTGAATCCAAATGCATCAACTCAAGAGACATTGTGAACACCTTGGCACGCAAAAATAATGCGCGGTCGTGGGTAACATTGCCAACAATTTCAGCCGAGTCGATGATGATCAACGCACGCTCTGGGTTGTAGTCATAGATCTTCATTGCCGCCTCTGCAGTATATAACGAATCGGATGGCTGCGGCTCACGCATCAGCACTGTGCTTCCCGTACAGCCTGTCATCATGCAGGTTACGGTTATAACTATAGCATATAGCAATCGCTTCATAATCAATAATGTTGAAATATTAAAACGGTGCAAAAATAATAAAAAAAAAGACGTCATATGACGTCTCTACAATTTTTTGTACATCCTCAGGGATTCGAACCCTGGACCCATTGATTAAGAGTCAATTGCTCTACCAACTGAGCTAAGGATGCATCTTTTTTCAGGCTGCAAAAATACTACAATTTTTAATACGTACAACATTTTTCTTAAAAATATTTTTCAACAATGATTTTCATTAAAAAAATTACTACTTTTGCAAAAAATTTGATAACTACTTAAAAATAAATAACTATGGCATTCAACCTTAGAAACAGAAGTTTTCTGAAGCTTTTAGACTTCACTCCAGAAGAAATCAAGTTCTTCCTCACTTTGGCCGCTGACCTTAAGCACGCCAAATACACCGGCACCGAACAGCCACGTTTGAAAGGCAAGAACATCGCCCTCATTTTCGAGAAAACCTCGACACGTACACGCTGCGCTTTCGAGACAGCAGCTTACGATCAGGGTGCACACGTCACTTACCTCGGTCCTACAGGTTCACAGATCGGTGTTAAGGAATCAATGAAGGATACAGCACGCGTTCTCGGACGTATGTACGACGGTATCGAATACCGCGGCTTCGCCCAGAAGACAGTGGAAGAGCTCGCACAATACGCTGGTGTTCCGGTATGGAACGGCCTCACCAACGAGTTCCACCCTACACAGATTCTCGCCGACTTCCTCACAATGCAGGAACATGTCGACAAACCTCTCAACCAGGTTACTTACGTTTACATCGGCGACGCCCGCTTCAACATGGGTAACAGCTTGATGGTCGGTGGCGCAAAGATGGGTATGGACGTCCGCATCGTGGCTCCAAAAGAGCTCCAGCCTTCAAAAGAACTCATCGACACCTGCAAGAAAATCGCTAAAGAGACAGGTGCAAAGGTGACAGTGACCGACGACGTCGCGAAAGGCGTTAAAGGTTGCGACTTCCTCTACACCGACGTGTGGGTATCAATGGGCGAGCCAGCTGAGGTCTGGAAACAGCGTATCGACCTCCTCCGTCCATATCAGGTCAACCAGAAGATGATGGACATGACAGGCAACAAGAACTGCAAGTTCATGCACTGCCTCCCGGCATACCACAACCTCGAGACACAAGTCGGCCGCGACGTTAACAAACAGTTCGGCTTGGACGGCATCGAAGTAACAGAAGAGGTGTTTGAAGGCAAGAACAGCATCGTGTTCGACGAAGCTGAAAACCGTATGCACACCATCAAAGCTGTTATGGTTGCAACACTTGGTGACTAATTTTAAAATTAGATAAAACAGGAAATGCCCTGCCTCGGTGGGGCTTTTTTTAGTTAGGAGTTAGCAGTTAGAAGTTGACAGTTGGCTTTAACTCCTAACTTCTAACTTCTAACTTCTAACTTCTAACTTTATATGTACAATCTCTTCACCGGTTCGGGCGTCGGCCCTTGCATTTTATACCTTGCATTGTCAATATTTCTTGGCTTGCTGCTTGGTAAAATAAAAATTGCCAAAATATCTTTGGGAATAACTTGGGTTCTTTTTGTTGGTATCGTCATCAGCGCACTTGGCGTGACGCTAAACGCCGGTATGCTCCATATCGTCAAGGAGTTTGGATTGATTCTGTTCGTCACTGCCGTGGGATTACAGGTGGGACCTACATTCTTCAACTCGTTCAAAAAAGGCGGTCTTGCGATGAACCTCATGGCGTTGACAAACGTGGCATTAGGTGTTTTGATAACATACATCATCGCCAAGGTCGCGAACCAGAGCTTGACAGACATGGCTGGCGTGTACACAGGTGCTATCACCAACACTCCGGGACTTTCGGCAGCCCAGCAGGCTGTGACTGATGCAGGCGATCTTGATGCGGCACACCGTTTGGCGGCAGGCTATGCGGTGGCATACCCTCTCGCCGTGGTGGGAATGATTATGACATGTATCATCCTACGCCCATTGTGCAGGATTGATTTGAAAAAAGAACCTGCGGTTTTGGAAACAGAAATATCCAATAATGACACCGTAGAGACGCGATTAATTGCGTCTCTGCGGGAATCCAAACGTGGGACGTCAAAACAACCATTGATTCCGTTGTTTATCATCATTGCCATTGGTATCGTCATCGGCTCCATCCCGATTCCTGTAGGCATGGATGCTCCCGTGAAACTCGGATTGGCAGGCGGACCACTCGTCACAGCCATCATCGGGGGCTGGCTTGGCGTGAAAAAAAGATGGTTCGATACTGAATTCACCGACGGCAAAGGCGTTCACATGCTGCGCGAGGTTGGAATAGCATTGTTCCTTGCCGGCGTGGGACTCGGTGCAGGAGGCGTCTTCGTAGAGACTGTGAAACTGCACTATATCTGGGTGCTCTACGGTGTCATCATCACCGTTGTGCCTCCAATGATTGTGGCAACATTCGGTCGCCTCGTTCTAAAGATGAACTACTACACCCTTATGGGATTCATCGGCGGCTCGCATACCGACCCTCCGACACTGGCATTCGCCAACAACATCGCTCCCGACGGCTGCAAACTGCCGAACACAGGCTACGCAACGGTTTATCCGTTGACGATGTTTTTGCGAATCTTCACCGCGCAGTTACTGGTTTTGCTGGCGATGTAACTATCATAATTTTTTCCGAATTTGCAAAAATCAGTCTGGATATGCTTCGCATACCGCAAGGCCTGATTTTTTGCATATTCTACAAAAATTATTAGGGACAAACCAATATTTGATTGTTTATATATTATTGATTGTCAATATTTTACATTCGGACATTTTAAAATCATAGGGACAATCTGTCAAGTGAGCGCCTAAACCTCTTGACAGATTGTTTTTTTTATTTAATTTTGCCTTGATGAAAAAATGTTCGACATATTTGGTGCTTATTTTAATGGTCTTGATGCTTGCCGCATGCAACGGTCAGAAGCAGCAGGAGAAAGCTCGTGCTCTGTATGAAGAAGGCGTGCAACTGCGTGAGGAACAGCGCTCGGAAGAGGCGGCGGAATGTTTTTTGAAGGCGTTGGAAATACTGAAAAATGACGATGTTAAGACGTTTCAGGAAACGTCTCTACGGGCACAAATCAACGATAATTTAGGTGCCATTTACCTCAAACACGGCCTTTTTGATGGTGCCTTCGACGCTCACAACGAGGCATTTCGTTGTTTCAAACAGCTAGGCGATTCAATAGGCATGATGAATGCCTATCGCAACTGCGGCCGTGCAATGCGCTCACAGGAACAATATGCTGTTGCCAAACAATATTACGATTCGGCATTCTGCATCGCCACCTTAATTAATGATAAGGCAATGTTAGGAGATCTTTATCTGGAAATCGGGCGCGACTATTACATGGAAACGGGTGATTTCGGCAAAGGCATTGAATATGTGAACCATGCATTGGAAGGCGAATTGAACGATAACGACACCGACATCGCCAACATGACCTTGGGCATCCTTTATTATTATTCCAATGATTTCAATCAGGCAAAAACCTATTTGAACAAGGCCTTGCGAAGCGAACGTCCGGGACTGAAAATGTCAGTGTATCAGGCGCTTTACGCAATTGCTTACTATGAGGGCGACTATAAAACGGCGGTGTATTACCAGCAACTTTCCTCCGAAAACATGCTTGAATCGGAGCAGAAACAATCAAGCGAGACTATGCAGCGATTGAAGTCGGAATACGAGCTGAAAGCCCAGAAAAACGCAATGGAGAGCCTGCACAGAAATCATAGTCTAAAATTGTATCTTATTATCGCGCTATCAGTAATAGCTTTTTTAGTCATTCTATTGATAATAAAGAGAAAAATAAATGAAAACAAGATAAAGGCACTTGAAAAAGAGCTGGAGATGCGCAACAAAATCATGCTCAGCAACAAGGTGTTTGTCACGGCGAAAAACCTTGGCGAACATCTCACCTCCGATACCTTAGGCTTTGTGTTGGACGACAGCGACTGGGACGATTTCATCAGTCTCACCGACATGATTTTCAACGATTTCTCGAAGCGGCTGCTTGCCACTTATCCTAAGCTTGGCAAGTGGGACGTTCGCATCTGCCGCCTCTGCAAAAACGGTTTCTCCAACCAGGTGATTTCAATCTTATTGGATACGCAAACCGACTCGTTTTATAAACGAAAAACAAGAATCAGGCAACAAAAAATGGGAATTCCTAATGATGAAAGAACATTTGAAGAAATTATAAATGCAATTTAAAACTTAATTATATGAAAAAATTCTATTTTACAATTCTTATCATGGTAGGCTTCGCTCTTAGCTGCGTTGCGCAATCAACTTATTATCCTTTAGTTCACGAGGACGAAGATCAGCAATGGAATGTGCTTCACCACACAGAACCTTATCACTATACGTGGGAAACGGAAATTCAATATATTGAAGGCGATTCTATCATCGACGGTATAGCATATAAGCAAGTTTGGAGAAAAAAAGCTCGGATGGCACAGGGCTTCGCATAAAAGGTTTTGTGCGCGAAGAAAGCAAACGTGTTTATTCTCGAATTCTGTCGTATTATAGTGGGGACTATGTTTTGGGAGAAGAAGTACTGCTCTATGACTTTAATCTAACGGAAGGCGACACGGTGACAACAGTAGGCGAAGCTGCCTTAACGCTCATAGTGATTGAAGAATCCGAAGTGGAAGTGAACGGTACCATGAGAAGGCAATTGGGCTTAGGTGGTTATTGGCCGTATGGTCCAATTTATGAATACTGGATTGAAGGCGTAGGCAGTACCTACGGATTCATGAATAGCGGCTATGAAACCATTTGTGGCGAAAGTTTCCATTTACTGTGCTACTACGAAAACGACGGTTTGATTTGGGACAACGAAGATTATGATTCTTGTGTTATGAATAATTATGATCCATACTTAAATCTTTTTGCTCCAATTGGCACCGAATGGTATTATGAAATCCCAAACGACAATGGCAGCATCACCTACCAATATATCGAATGTGCCGCCGACACCACCATCAACGATAAACCGATTCATATTTTGGTGAGAATCAACACGCTTTACGACAAGGAAAAATATGATGTTACCACTCATGAATACATCTATGAGGAATATAACAAGGTTTATTGGTGGAACAAGACTTTAGGCGAGTTTACAACGCTTTACGACTTTGGTGCTGAAGTCGGTGACGAATGGGAAATAAAAGTGGGAACGCAGACCATTCCAGTACATGTGGATGCGGCACAAACCGTCACCTACAAGAGTCAGGAATACAAAATGCTCAGCATCAGCGACCCCGATGACATCTTTACAGGTGACATCATCTGCGGAATAGGCCATCTCACCAGCTTCTTCCCTGAAAAACTGATGACAAAAGGCTACCGCGTGGAAAACATCCGCTGTTTCTGGCAGGATGGTGAACTAGTATATCAAAACGGCGACCAGGATTGCGACGAAATCTATGAACAACATCATTTGGGTGTGGAAGAAATAGAGGATGAAAACGGATTTGCAATTTATCCTAATCCATCCCATGATGTCCTATTCGTAAAGACGTGCCATGGCGCGTCTCTACAATCGGAATACCGCATCACAAACATTATGGGACAAACCATTATGAATGGAACAATTAATTCTGAAAATCAGCAAATTGATGTTTCCTCCTTGACAAATGGAATTTATTTTATTACTTTTGCAGGTGAGACACAAAAATTTGTGGTCAAATAAAAACTAATAAATTATGAAAAAGTTTTTATCAATTTTAGCGATTTGCCTCGGCTTCTTAACCTCGCTGGCGGCACAAAACATCTGGAAACCCATGAACTGCAACTCCTGCTTCTTGGGCGCAGATTCCGAAGGCAACCTCTTTGCCATGGCCGGATATAGTGGCCTCATACGCTCCCAAGACGAAGGTGAGACATGGACGCAAGTCAACGACTACTACATGCAAATGTTTATGGCCTTCAGTCCCAACTGTCGCCTCTTCATATTCCCATCCGACCATGACTTTATATTCTATTCCGACGACCACGGCGACACTTGGCAACAAACAGCCTCGCATTCTATGCTGAACTATTATATGTCTGGTGCTTATGCCGTCAACAACGACACACTCTTACTGTGGGGTGAGAATCATCTACACTACACCCTTGATGCCGGTGCCACTTGGCATGATGCCGACATGAGTTTTATCGGCGACGAATACCATAAGATTGGCGATGTGATTGCCAACGAGACAGGCGACGTGTATATAAGCAAATGGTATTATTCAGGCGTGGATAGCGGCATCTTCCATTCCACCCTTTCCGATATGCAAAACTGGGAGTTAGCTGCCTTTGATGGCGCAGCAATTCATCAAATGGAGTTCGATCCCGATGGCAATATTGTGGCAGGAGCATTGTGGGGCTCGCTTGGTGGTTTCCAACAAGAACCAGGTTTTTATCTCATTGATGGTCAAACGATAGCTGTTTCTGACAATGGGGTGGTTTACCATTTACGCTACAATTATACTGATTGTACAGCGGTATTGAATTATTCCACTGATCATGGAGAGCATTTCTTTGATGTTGGGGAGGAACTGCCAACCGATAATCCGGCTCCAGGAGGAGGCAGTGGAGCAAGGATCTACAAAGGTCATGACAACCATTTGTATTTTCATGGTAATGGTCAATATTACAAAAGTGTCCTTAATGCCGATGAAATAGTATCTGGAATTGGCACTTTAGCTAAAATAAATGCTCCTTATTTCGAAAACAACGTAAACGACTACCGTTTCGCAATAATAAATTGGATTGACACCTGCTATGTCATGGTAAATGGTGTTTGGCCGAATCCAGATGCAGAAAATCTGATTGTGAAATACGACACCATTCCGTTAGGCAGTCAAATGGATGTTACAGGATCTTATCATTATATGAATGATGACCATGGTAACACTTTCAAAGTTATTGATATTCAACAATATAACAATGCAATTTACAGTTATTCGACAGGATATCTGCTGAGTTGGAGTATTGATGAAATTCCGCATATCACCGATTATTATTTAAATCCGAAATATTATGTGGCAATTAATGGCGAATTGCAGACTGAATTTCCTGTGACTTTCAACGGCTTAACGTTAAATATCGGTGATGGAATATATACTTTTGTAGGGATAGCCGAGACTTGGCCTGATTATGACCTTCCGATTCTAAATTTATATGATGTCATCCCTTATTCTTCCGACTTGAATATCAATGGAATAATAATGCCTGGCAATGTGTGTATGATTTTGCCTTGTAATGAAGACAAATATCTTTCATGCAGCGACGGATTTCAAGAATTCTATCTGACAAATGAAGGAAAACTGATTGAAAAAAGTTGGTTTGGACCTCTTTGGAATGATAACACTAACTCAACGATAGCTGGAATCAGCGGCAGTGTCTATGATTTATATGGCAATGAGGTTCATACTATTGAGATTCGGGAAGTTGAAAGTGTGGGCGAAAGAACGCTCAACGGACAACTCGAACCGACATGTTATCCCCCAATGGGACCATATCCTCCAATCGGTCTTGATATAGCAATTGTCTCGGATGAGTTTGAGTATTTTATTGATAATCCGCATGAAGACGGTTTTCAACCTTATTGTATAATAGAAAACGACACTTTGCCATTTTATCAAGATATAACCGCCACAATATCAAACTCTTACATGTTTATCGACGGTTCAAATATAAAACATTTCACTGTTCATTTGGATAACATTGAAGTAGTTCCGGAAATGTTCCCTATCGGTACCGAATGGTATTATGAAATCACCAACGACAATGGCAGTGTTACCTATCAATATCTCGAATGTGCCGCTGACACCACTATCAACGATCATCCGATTCATATCTTAGTTAGAATCAACACTTTATATGACAAATCACAGGTTATCACTCATGAATACATCTATGAGGAATATAACAAGGTTTATTGGTGGAACAAGACTTTAGGCGAGTTTACAACGCTTTACGACTTTGGTGCTGAAGTCGGTGACGAATGGGAAATAAAAGTGGGAACGCAGACCATTCCAGTACATGTGGATGCGGCACAAACCGTCACCTACAAGAGTCAGGAATACAAAATGCTCAGCATCAGCGACCCCGACGACATCTTTACAGGCGACATCATCTGTGGAATAGGCCATCTCACCAGTTTCTTCCCTGAAAAACTGATGACAAAAGGCTATCGCGTGGAAAACATCCGCTGCTTCTGGCAGGATGGTGAACTGATATACCAAAACGGCGACCAGGATTGCGATGAAATCTATGAACAACATCATTTCGGTGTGGAAGAAATCGAAAATGAAAACGAATTTGTTATTTATCCCAATCCATCCCATGATGTCCTATTCGTAAAGACGTGCCATGGCGCGTCTCTACAATCGGAATACCGCATCACAAACATTATGGGACAAACCTTGATGATTGGCGAAATTATATCTGAAAATCAGATGATTGCTGTCTCATCATTGCCAAAGGGTATTTATTTCATCACGGTCAATAATGCATCTAAGATATTTGTTATCAAATAAACGTCATGAAACGAATACTGTTCTCGCTGGTTCTCGTCTGGATATTCGGATGTGCTGAAGCCCAATCCGACCTTGAGGCTCTGATGGCTGCACGTGGGGAATATTATTTCTCCATCGGGATTCAACAACCCGAAGAGGCCGCTCAGCTTACACACCTCTGCTCCATCGACAGGCTGGATGGCCTAAACCTGATTTGCTACGCAAACGCTGAGCAATATCAACGGCTTTTGGCAAAAGGTTATCATCCTACGTTGCTCACTCCTCCTTCAATGGAGCAGGATTATGCCATGTGGGACGGCTCCAACCGCGAAGCCTACGACTGGGACGCTTATCCGACCTACAATGCTTATCAGGAAATGATGCAGCATTATGCCAATGATTATCCCGAAAGATGCTCTTATTTGGAACTGGGAACTCTTGCAAGCGGACGCAAGCTGATGTTTTGCCGCATCAACAACGGCGAGCCGGACGGCAAACCGAAGTTTCTTTACACCTCCACCATGCACGGCGACGAGCTGACTGGCATGATGCTGATGCTTCGCCTTATCGATGAGTTTTGCACCAGCGACGACCCGCGGATTTTGAATCTGATAGAGAACCTCGACATCTTCATTTCACCTTGCACCAATCCAGATGGAACTTATTATGGTGGAAACAACACCGTGAGTGGCGCCAGACGCCGCAACGCCAACGATGTTGACTTGAACCGTAACTATCCGGATTTCGATAACGGTCCGCATCCCGATGGCTACGAATACCAGCCTGAAACTCTTTGGATGATGGAACTGGCTGAGCAATATCCTTTTACGATGGCTGCCAACTATCATGGCGGTGCCGAGGTGATGAACTATCCTTGGGACACCTACCAGCCGCTTCACCCCGACGATGCATGGTGGCAGCTGGTGTGTCACGAATACGCCGACTTGACACACCAACACGACCCGGTATATATGAGCGACTACAACAACGGTATCGTCAACGGTTATGTGTGGTTTCCTATCTATGGCAGCAGACAAGACTACATGAACTATTACGCCCAGTGCCGCGAGGTGACAATCGAGTGTTCGTTCTCCCACACGCCCGACCCGTCGCAGATGCCGATGTACTGGACTTATAACCACGAGAGTATGCTGTGTTACATGGAGCAGAGCCTTTTCGGAATTCACGGCACCGTCACCGACTCGATTACAGGCGAACCTTTGGAAGCGACAGTATTCATTGAAGGTCACGACCATCACGGCTCGGAGGTCAGCAGCCACTTGCCCGCAGGCGACTACCATCGCCCCATCAAAGGCGGTACATACGATGTGACATTTTCTTGCGAGGGATATCTTCCAAAAACCTTCACGCTGACAGTGGCCGACCGCGAAACTTTAGTCTATGATGTGCAACTGGTTACAAAAAACTATGGATTTGAAGAAAACTATGTTTTCGGTGATTATCAATATCCAACAAGATATCGAATCATCGACATAACAGGTCATATCTTGATGAAAGGCACGATTGAATCAGAATCGCAACAAATTGATTTTTCAAATCTGCCCAATGGTATTTATTTCATTACCATCGGCAGTTCTACAACGAAATTTTTGAAAGAATAACAATCCAGTTTTTGTAGAATATGCAAAAAATCAGACCTTGCGGTATGCGGAGCATATCCAGACTGATTTTTGCATATTCGGAAAAAACCATTCACATTTTGTTTTTCAGATAGAGTAAAAATTAGACCTTAGAAAGGACAGCTTTCGAGACTAATTTTACTCTATCTGAAAAAACTATTCCATTTTTTCAATAAAAAATACTATTTTTGCACCTTGAAAATTTTGCGAAAATGGAAAAGAATTTCAAACGTTATCTGATAACAACAGCGCTTCCTTACGCCAATGGTCCGGTGCATATCGGCCACCTCGCCGGCGTTTACGTCCCTGCCGACACCTACGTCCGCTACCTCCGCATGAAAGGCGAAGACGTACTGTTTATTGGCGGTTCCGACGAACACGGAGTGCCTGTCACCATCAAAGCTGAGAAAGAAGGCGTCACACCTCAGGATATCGTCGACCGCTACCACGAGATGATTAAAAAATCATTCGAGGACTTCGGCATGAGCTACGACATCTATTCGCGTACAACATCGAAGATTCATCATGCCACAGCGGCTGAGTTCTTTGAGAAACTGTACAAAGAAGGCAAGTTCATCGAACGTGAGACTGAGCAGTTTTTCGATCCTGAGCGCAACAAATTCTTGAGCGACCGCTACATCATCGGAACATGCCCGAAATGCGGCAACGACCGCGCTTACGGCGACCAGTGCGAGAAATGCGGCAGCACCCTCAGCCCTGAAGAGCTCATCGACCCGCATTCAGCTATCAGCGGCGCCAAGCTGGTGAAAAAGATGACGAAACACTGGTACCTGCCTCTCGAACAATACGAGACATGGCTCCGTCAGTGGATTCTTGAAGGACATAAAGAGTGGAAAACCAACGTCTATGGTCAGGTGAAGAGCTGGCTCGACGGCGGACTGCAGCCTCGTGCCGTCACCCGCGACCTCGACTGGGGCGTGCCGGTGCCGGTGAAAGACGCTCAAGGCAAGGTGCTCTACGTTTGGTTCGACGCTCCTATCGGATATATCTCGAATACCAAGGAAATATGCGAGAAACGTGGCGACAACTGGGAGAAATGGTGGAAATCGGAAGATACAAAGATGGTGCATTTCATCGGAAAAGACAACATTGTGTTCCATTGCATCATCTTCCCTTGTATGCTCAAAGCTTACGGCGACGGCTTCATAGTGCCTGAAAACGTGCCTGCCAACGAATTCCTTAACCTCGAAAACGACAAGATTTCGACCTCGCGCAACTGGGCAGTTTGGTTGCATGAATACCTGCAGGAATTCCCTGGAAAACAAGATATTCTGCGCTATGTTTTAACTGCAAACGCTCCTGAAACAAAAGATAACAACTTCACTTGGAAAGACTATCAGGACCGCAACAACAATGAGCTTCTCGCTATCTTCGGAAACTTCGTCAACCGTATATTGGTATTGACGCACAAATATTACGAAGGTGCAGTGCCGGCATTGGAAAACCTCAACGACCGCGACAAGGAAGTCATCGCTGAGATGAACCAATATCCTGAAAAGATAGGCAAACTCATTGAGAACTACAAATTCCGCGAAGGCGTGAGCGAACTGATGAACCTCGCTCGTCTCGGCAACCGTTATCTCACAGAAAACGAGCCTTGGAAGCAGTTTAAGACCGATCCTGAGCGCACCAAGACAGTGATGGCGCTTTCGTTACAGATGGTGGCAAAACTTGCTATCCTTAGCGAGCCGTTCCTGCCATTCAGCGCAAAGAAACTTCAAAAGATGATTGGTCTCGAGGTGACAAGTTGGAATCAGGCAGATGCAACGATTTTGCTCAACGCAGGTCATGTCATCGGTCAGCCGGAGTTGCTGTTCGAGAAGATTGAAGACAGCGTCGTGGAAGCACAAATTAAGAAGCTGGAAGACACCAAGAAACAAAACGAACTTAACGCTTGGAAACCAGCCAACGTCAAGCCAACAGTGAGTTTCGACGACTTCGGAAAGGTAGATATCCGCGTGGGTACCGTTTTGGAATGCACCAAGGTGCCGAAAGCCGACAAATTATTGCAGTTCCTCATTGAAGACGGTATGGAAAAACGTACCATCGTGAGCGGTATCGCCAAGTATTATCCTGACCCGCAAGTCCTCGTTGGCAAGCAGGTATGTTTCGTCGCCAACTTCGAGCCACGTAAGCTCAAAGGCGTTGAAAGTCAGGGCATGATACTCTCAGCGGAGGACAAAGACGGCCGTTTGGTCGTGGTCACTCCGAGCGAGATGGTGGCTCCTGGCTGCACAGTAGGCTAATCCTCTGACAATCAGCGATGTAACATCGGATAGAACGCATTTTCGATATGGTCTATCCGATGTTCGTTGTTTTTATCGACCACGATAGCCACGATGTCGAAACGCACGTCAATATCGAGGTTGTTGCGCTCTACGTATGACTCCGCAGCCCAAATCAGAAAACGTTGCTTGTATTTGTCGACAGTCTCTTCAGGTTCAACAAGAAACGTCACCCGACGCGTCTTAACCTCCACAATCACAAGATCTTTGCCATCCATCGCGATGAGGTCAATCTCCTTGTGACCGCAAACCCAGTTCTGTTCCAAAATCTGATAACCCTTGGCAATCAGAAAATCTCGGGCAAGTTGCTCGCCAAACCTGCCTAATTCATTATGTTCGGCCATAAATTTTGTTATTAGTCGTTATTTTTTAGTCTTTTGTCGCTATTTTAACCACATTTCCGGGTTCGTATTGTTCTTATCATTCCAAACCTCGAAATGTAATGTGGTAATATTGTCATTAGCTCCGGTATGAATCAATCCGAGCTTCTCCCCTGTCTTCACCTTGTCGCCCGATTTCACAAAAACCTTGTCCAAATTCGCATAAAGTGTGAAATATAATCCGTGTCGCACCATCACAACATTGGTCGAGCCCGTGTTAAACACTGTCGAGACTTGTCCGTCGAACACGCATAAAGCGTTGGCTCCTTGTTCTGTCGATATGTCGATGCCATTGTTGAAAACCACCACTTTCGACTGTGTCGGATGAGGATTATTGCCGTATTTCTTGGTCACTACGCCACTTGCTACCGGCCATGGCAGCTTGCCTTTGTTGCCTTCAAAATTCGCCGACAGCTTAGTGTCAACGGTAGCGTTTGCCCTGTTTTTAGCCACCTCTTCAGATATGATTTTCTTAATTCTGGCCTGCAAATCTTTCGTCTCCTTCTGCTTCTGCTCTATCTCTTTCTTAATGGTTTTCTCTTGTTTCTTAAGCTTTGCCACCTTGTCGTTCAAAACTTTCCTGTCCTTATTCAAATCGTCACGTTCCTTTTTCTGGACAGCGTTAAGTTTCTCGATACGTTTCTTGTCGGCCTCATTTTTCTCGATGCGTTTCTTGATGTCTGTCTTCGTCACGTCAATCTCTTTCATTTTGTGTTTCAAAAGCTCGTTAAATTGCTGAATGTAACGCATCCTGCGAATTGCTTGGTTGAAGTCTTCCGACGAGAAAATAAACAGCAAGTTGTTGAGATTGTTTCTGTTACGATAGTGTATCACAAGCAAATCAGCGTATTCCTGACGGTTTTTGTCAAGTTCGTTCTGTAATCTTGCGACGTCATTTTTATATCCACGTGTCTCTTTGTTTAAAATCGCGAGTTGCTGCTCGTACGTCTTTATCAAATCGTCACGTTTCTTAATCTGAGCCTGCAAAAGCTCGACTTCTTTCAATGTGGTTTCCTTGTTTTTCGATGTCTTTTTCAACAAACTCTGTGAAGTCTTGATATCGCTTTGCAGTTTGTTGACTTGTTTCTCTAACTCATTGACACTCTGGGCATTACATATCATATTGATGCTGAAAAACATCAAAATCAAAAGCATAAGATATGTAAACCTTTTGATCATTTGAATATTCGGTCGTATTTTTTAGGTATGTTGAAAAGAAAATCAAGATCTTTGCTTGTACTGATATTTGATAAAGTTATCACCGCTTTTAAAGTGAAATCGCCGTGAATGTTTATTATGATTTTTGTCGGGATGAATCGCTCGTTAACTTCTTCAAAATCAGAGTATTGGATGTCAATTTTTCTTTTGTTGTCGTTAAATTCCTTGATGTTGTATTTCGTTATTCTGAAAATTTGAGGGTCGATCCACAGGTCTTTCATCATGACTTTCCACTCTTCGTCACTTTGTCGGATAGATTTCCTTAACTTGTGGGTAATCAGCATGTTATACTGGTTGTCTTTGATTTCCACCCTGTAATTGTCGCTTTCGCGAAGATTGATGTCGTTGCCTATAATCAGCGATTGTATAAACCCAACTGATGTTATCATCGGTGATATGTCGCTGAAAATATTGATGTCTTCCGTGAGATATGTTTTTTCTGTACGGTTCAAAAAATATACCGAATCCTGTGAGATCTTAAGTCTGATTACTTCCAGACCCAACGGCAGCGAGACGCTAATCCAGATTATACTGTCTTTTTTCATTCTCAGCTGTCCTTTGGCGCCGAAACTCTTGTCGTTGGTCTCGATTTTCAAGTTCATTTTCGCTTGCAGATAGTCAAAACTGAACTCGTTTTTCTCCACTTCTTTGATGAGTCGTGTTGCCGTAAACTCGCGAAGACTTGCTCTTGTGATAGTTTTTTTCGTCTTACAGCTTGTGTTAATCAAAGAAATTGCCAATAAGCTGACAATCAACAATATATGAAGTTTTTTATTCATAAATTTTCTCATCGTTTATTTTTTTGTCGAGATATTTTGACACTTCTCCACCTGCTTTCTTTGCCTTTTTCCAGTTTTTCACCGCATTTTTGATGTCGCCCATTTTATACAAAATGTCTCCAAGATGTTCATAATTGACTCCTTGTGGGTTTTTGTCGTACTTGAAAACCTTGTCCATATACTTTTTCGCTTCCTGATAACGCTCGAGTTTGTACAGAATCCAGGCGTAAGTGTCTAAATATGTTGCGTTCTTCGGCTCGGCTTTTATCGTCTTTCCCGACATCTGCAAAGCGCGTTCAAGGTCTTTATTGTCAAGCGACAAATAGTAAGCGTAGTTGTTCAAGACGTATATGTTATCAGGTTTTGCGCGCAAAAGTCTGTCGTATGCCTCATACGCTTTCTCCTTGTTGTTCAGGAAATGGTAAGTGTCGCCGATATAAGTGTCGAAGTCCGCCGTAAGATCTTTGTTTGCTGATAGTTTTCGGCCTTTTTCGAGAATTTTTATGGTTTTTTCATAATCTTTTAAATTGAAATAACCGACACCGTTAAACAGATAAAATAGAGGCTGTTCCGGATAAAACGAAATGGCCTTATCTGTTGTTTCTATAAGACCTTGATAATCATGAAGTTCAATGTGACACAAAGAAAGCTGGAAGAATGTGTTGAAGTCGGATTTGTCTAACTCAAGCACTTTGAAATAATAACCTTTTGCCTTTTCATAATCGGTGGCGTTATATTCGGCTGTTCCGACTATATAATAGCCAATAGGTTTGTCGGGATACATTTCAATGAATGCGTTTCCTACAACTCGTGTGTCTTCAAAAATGGGAACGTTTTTCTCCATTTCCTTGGTCAGCCATAAATTGTAAATCTGCGACTTTGTTTCGTAATCCAAATTTTTGTTTTTTATGGCTGCTATAAACTCTTCAAAAGCCTTATCAACCTCGCCCATGCTTTGGTAATAATCCATCAACGAGACGTTAATATATTGATTTTCAGGGTCTAATTCCTTTATTTTCAGATATTGTTGGTATGCGTCTTTATCACGGTTCACTTTGCGGTAAACTTCGGCAAGCATTGCTCTGTAGCGTGTGTTGTCGGGCATAAACTCAACGAGTTTCTCCATTTCTGCAATGGCTTTGTCTTTTTTGCCTTGCTCATCATAAATTTGCACTTTTTGAAGAAAAATGTATTCGTTTTGACCGAGTTGTTGCTCTACAATGTCTAATTTTTCAATCACTTTGTCGTAATCGCCGATGCGGAGAAGCACGTCGATATAAGCCTCAAGATAATCGATATTGTCGGGCTCATCTTGCAGAAGCTTGTCATAGATGTCCATAAATGATTGATAATCAGAGTTTTGCAAATGAAACTGTGCCAATCTGATTTTATACCATTTATTGTCGGGTTGCAATTTTGAAGCTTGTTCAATCATCGAGAAAGCCAGATGATTTTTGTTTGCCGCCTGATATAGAAACGACAGCTCATACATTGAGGCATCGTCTTCGTTGAAAAACTTCAGCGCTTGCTCGAAATTGTAGATGGCGACAGGATAATTCTCGTTGTACTTAGCCTCCAAACCTTTCGAGAAATACTCTGAATTCTTCGCCAAGTCCTGCACAACGATAGAATCATTCGGCGCCTCGCCGACAACTTCGTTTTGAGCGAAAACGTTGCTCGACAAAAATGCAAATACACTAAATAATATTAAAAGTATTTTATTCATAATTATATCCCTGTATGTCCGAAGCCACCTGCGCCGCGTTCTGTTTCACTAAGTGTCTCAATCTCAACTACTTCCATTTGCTCACATTTCGCAACAACCAACTGTGCTATTCTGTCGCCGCTTTTAATCACGAAATCCACATCCGACAAGTTGATTAAAATCACCTTCACCTCTCCCCTATAGTCGGCGTCGATAGTGCCCGGTGAGTTCAGCACTGTAATGCCGCTCTTTATCGCCAAACCGCTGCGCGGACGAACCTGTCCCTCGTATCCTACCGGTATCTCCATAAATAATCCTGTCGGCACCAAAGCACGCTGCATTGGTTTTATAACTAATTCACCATCAGGGAGATAGGCTCTCAAATCCATGCCAGCCGAGTTAACGGTCTCATAAGCAGGCATAGCGTTGTTAGATTTGTTGACTATATTCAATTTCATATTTTCAAAGGATTTTTACGTTCAAAAACAAAAACTATTCCTAAATAAACCAATATCAATAATGTGTTGAGTGTCAATTTAATAGCAAGGCTAAAGTCACCAAACATTGTGCTAATCAGATATAATCCGATGGCAAAAGCCATGTATAAAATAATTCTTCCTACTTGATACGGCACAGGGAAGACTTTCTGTCCCCATAAATATGACACCATCATCATGACAGTGTAGCATCCGAGATGTGCGATGGCGGCGCCAAGATAGCCGATTTGCGGGACTAAAACGAACAGGCAAAGCAATGTTATGCAAGCTCCAATAATTGAAATTATTGTACCTGAAAACGTTCTGTCAGTGAGCTTAAACCATATCGAAAGATTAAATACAATTCCGTAGAACATGTTGGCAATCAATACGATAGGAACAATTATCAAACCTTCATGGTAGTCGCTGCCTTCTTTGCCGACAAAATATTTCAAGACATCCATGTAGAGCATTACGCCGAGGAAAATCAAAAGACAGAAAATCACGAAATATGTCATCACCTTGGCATAAAGTTCAGGAGCGTTGCGGTCTTTCGCCTTGCCGAAAAAGAAAGGCTCAGAGGCGTAACGGAACATTTGGATGAAGATAGTCATCAGCACCGCAAGCTTGAAGTTGGCGCCGTAGATTCCGAGTTGCTGTAGAGCATACTCCTCCCCTGTCATATCAAGGTTTTGCAGAAATTCTGCGTCTGGAATTGGTGTCAGATACTTGATTAAAATCTTGTCGGCCACCTCGTTGACCATGCCTACCAAACTGATAAGCAAAATCGGTAAAGAGTAAGCCAACATCGGACGGATGAGGCTCTTGTCGAGTTCAAAATGGAAACCTTTGAACTGCGGAAGGAGCAATAACAAACTCAATAAGCTTGATAACACATTGGAAATCAATACCCAAACGAGCAACCCGGCTTGTGGGCCGAACAATTTTTCTGAAATCGCCAAAGCGGTGTCCGGGATGACGAGCAGGAAAAACAGATTCAGTCCTATGCAAAGTGACACGTTCGCTATCTTGATGACAGTGAACAACTTGGCTTTATTATTCTTTCTTAATTTCGCAAACGGAACGGCAGTAAGCGCGTCAAGTGCCACGATAATTCCGAGGAAGAGAACATATTGTGTATTGTGCTCATACTGAATGATATGTGCGAAATTTTTGTACAAAAAACCGTATAAAATCAGAAAAATGCTCGTTGTCGTGATGATGCACGACACGATGTTGTTGAATACCTTGTCGGGATTTTCTTTCTGCGTGTAACGGAAAAAAGTCGTTTCCATTCCGTATGTCAGCAATGCGAGCAAAAAGGCAATCCAGGCATACAAATCGGTGATCTGGCCGTAGACTCCCGGTGCGAAGACGCGCACATAAAGTGGCACTAAAAGATAATTCAGCAGTCGCGGCACGATGGTTCCCATGCCGTAAATGACTGTCTGGCCTGCGAGGGCTTTTATGGGGTTATTACTCATGATGATAATAACAAAATTTTTGCAAATATATTATATTTCTTTTAAAATAGGTACATCAATCGTGAAAACTGTGCCGATTCCTTCCTTGCTTGCGAATGTTATGCTTCCTCCCATGCCTTGGATGATATCCTGCGACATCGACAGCCCCACTCCCATCCCACTCGATTTCGTGGTGAAATTCGGGAAAAACAACTTTGCTTTGTCTTCTTCCTTGATGCCACATCCGTTGTCGGATATTTTTATCCTGTACTTCTCCCCTAACCTGCTGAGTATCACTTCGATATGTCCTACTTCACCGCCAATGGCCTGGATGCCGTTTTTGATGATATTTCCGAACACACGGCCGAGGTTGTTTCTGTCAGCAAACATCGACCAGTTTTCGTTTTCATTGTAAATCAGTGTGATGGAGATGTTGTTCTCCACATCGTAAAGTTTGACGGTACTTTTCAACAGTTCGCTTAGGTCGAAAGTGGTGGATACATTTTCAGGCAGTTTGGCGTAATCTGAGAATGCCGTCGCTATTTTCGACAATGTATCTATCTGTTCGAGCAAAGAATTGAGTGTTTCTTTTAGGTTTTCCTCAAATTTAGGGTCTTTTCTGTCCCACAGCATCTGCAGATACTCGATATTCAGCCGCATCGGGGTGAGTGGATTTTTGATTTCGTGCGCCACCTGTCGTGCCATCTCGCGCCATGCTGTCTCGCGTTCGTTGCGTGCAATCTTGTTCGCGGCACTCTCGAGTTGCTGACACATTTTGTTATATTGCCTAATCAGCGCGCCGATTTCGTCATGTCCTTTGAAATTTATCGGTTCGTTCGACACCCCAAACTTCATCTTACCCATCTGTTCCTCAATGATTTTCAATGGTTTAAGCGTCTTTCTCGTAATAAGAAGAACGATTATCGAAGCAAGTATGAGTAGAACGATTATGATATTTATGTAATTCAGGACAAAATCTGAAATCCTATCGTCATATTCGGAAGTTGAATCGAAATAAACTACATCCAAAATAGCCGCAAGTTCATCGTTGTTTTTATTGAGGATAGGGAGGTAGTACGAGGTGTTTTTCTCGCCTTTGTAAAACTCCGTTTGCACGAAATATCCGGCTTCTTCTCCGAAAACGGTGTTATAAGCCTCTTGATTTATTGAGTCACAATAAGGAATGGCGCCGTTGATTGTTGAAACTGTCAAAATTCCATCGGAATCATAAATATTGATGTCGCAGAAGAAGGATTCTTTTAATCTGAGGATAAAGGAAACATCATTAAGATTATTATCCAACATGTTAATTTCCAGATTGTTGCGGATGATATTTGCCTGCTTGTACTGATTTATCTGGGTCTTTTTTGCGATGTTTTTTCTCAGGAACAGAAACGATGTGACACCTATTACAAAGAAAGAAAACGCCAAAGTAAGCAGTATTGTGATTTGCATTTTGCTATGGAAACTGTGCTTGAAGAAATGTGAACGGCCGTTTCCCACCAGATAATAAATTAGATAGGAGAGGAGCAGAGCGAAAAATATCAAAGAAAACAAGCCTACCGACTTCATCCAGCTTTCCGAATCAATGGTTACGACGATGGTTTTGTTGCTGTTTAAATCATTGAAAATGAGGTGTTTGAAATGCTTGCCTTTATGAATGCCGTCGTCTTGTGAAATGAAATTATTGAGGTTGTTCGGGTAATAGTAATTCCCAAGTTTGTAGTGGAGAATATTTGTGTTATAAACCGCGAATGAATAGTTTTTCAGGTTGGGATTGAAAATTTTCTCCTTGTAAAACTCGATGTATATTTTTTTCGATTCGTCAAGGTTGATTTTTGCGTAATAATAGATGTCGGAGGTGGCATCGTCGATATTGAACAGGTTTTCGTTTATTTTCTTTGCATCAAGATATTCTTCATGATAGGAAATGCAATCCATTGTAATGTCATAGCCGTAGATGTTGACGGTTATGCTGCTGTCGCAGACTATGAGCGAGCGGTTGTAGTTTTTATACAACTCTATATTATCGAAATATTTGCTGTCAAAATAGGAGAGTATGCTGTCATCGCTTGGAACGTCGTTGTTTTTTAACCATGTTTGTAACAACGTGTCATTTTTTATGTTGTCGATGATGTTGATTGTCACATCTTCAAAATCCTTGTCCGTTTCGTCTGCTATGTTTTGCGCGAAACGTTTCATTTCGTCGTTTTCGTTTTCCTCTTTTCTCTGGTATACGAAAACCGACGTGATGACGAGCAGGATGGTTATCAATATGATAAAAATCTTCTTCATGACACAAATTTTAACAAAAATCGTTCCAAAAATTGCCTTTGTTTAAGCCGTTTTCTAAAAATTTTTGAAGTACGGCTCGTTGAAAAACAAAAACGCCTTAAAACGGCTAAAAACGGGCAAAAATCAAATTTTGCGAAAAACGTATATCAAACTTGAATATTCTCCGGTCTTGTGAGCTTTGCAATTCGACTTCAGGCCTGTGATGATACCTTTTGTGAAAGAGTTGCCTTTTCCGATGTACTTTTCGCTCATCATAGAGATATAATATGCGTCCCATTTCATCGGATGGATTTTTTCGAGTTCAAATTTTCCGGCAAAAACATTTTTCAGCGACTCTTTATGAAAATGATTCAGATGTCGCGGTACATCGTAAGCAGCCCATTTGTCTTTGTAATATTGTGCGTCGTACGACATGTAGTTTGGCACTGCGATAACGAGACGTCCGTTGTCTTTCATCAGACGGTAAAGTTGTTCTGTCTGGTATTTCAAGTCGTCGATATGTTCGAGCACGTGCCACATTGTGATTATGTCGAAAGTGGAGTGGGGGAGTGCGAAAATTTTTTCAGGTGTGACAATGGTTTTGCCCAGTTTTTCTGAAGCTAATTTTCGTGCGTCTTCGCTAAGGTCGCAACCCATGATTTCGCATCCTTTCTGTTGAGCGTAATGCAGAAAATCGCCCACGCCGCATCCAAAATCAAGTATTGTCGGGCTGTTGTAACCACAGCATGCGGTTTTGTATTTGTTACGGATGTTAACCTTTTTGACCTGGTTATAAATCCATGGCACGAGACCTTTTTTATGCTCGTTGTGACTGAGATAATCCTCGGATTTGTAATAATTGCCAATTATAGATTTATCCGGTCGTGGTGTGGTGAACAGCAGTTTGCAGTCGTCGCACGCAACGATTTCAAAGTCTTCCTGAGAGAGAAAATAGTCTTTCAGTTTCAGGTACGACCTGGTATTTTCCGATTCACAAAACGGGCATTTAGTGCTCATGATATCCTTATTTTATTGTTATTTTCAAAAATTGTTCCACGTGGAACATTTTATTTTGCTCTCGCAGAAATTAAGGAAATTACAGAAATATTTCTGCTTTTTCAGCAATATCTGCGTGATACAATTTTACCGTCCAAGAAATACTGCTAGCACTGATATATCAGCAGGGCTCACTCCAGAAATTCGTGACGCTTGTCCCAGCGTCTGCGGCTTGTGTTTCGTCAGTTTCTGTCGTGCCTCGATAGTCAGCGAGTGCAGTGCGTTGTAGTCGAAATCCGGACTGAGTTTCACGTCTTCGAGGCGTTTCAGCTTGTCGGCCACATCGCGTTCCTTGTCGATATATCCTTCGTATTTCACTAAAATCTCAGCTTCTTCCACCACGTTTCTTGTCATCTCATCAGCGAGATCATATTGTTTTTTTAACGTTTCAACATGATTGATGATTTCCTTCAAACTCAGTTGTGGGCGCGTCAACACATGTGCAAAACGAGTCTTTCCTGTGATTTCGGGCGTTTCTTTTGCGACTAACAGTGCGTTGATTTCCTCTGGAGAGACGTTGGTTTCTTTGAGGAAATTGATAAGTTCCTGCACGCGTGCCTGTTTCTGCTGGAATAATTCGTAGCGTTTAGGCGTGGCGAGTCCAAGTTTGTATCCCATCGGCGTGAGGCGTGCGTCGGCATTGTCCTGACGGAGCAGGATACGATACTCTGCGCGGCTCGTGAACATCCTGTAAGGCTCATCGACGCTCTTGGTGATGAGGTCGTCTATGAGAACGCCGATATAGCCCTCGTCACGACGGATGACAACGGGTTCCTCGTCATGTAACAGTCTGTGTGCGTTGATACCGGCCATCAAGCCTTGTGCCGCTGCCTCTTCATAGCCTGTCGTTCCGTTGATTTGTCCGGCAAAAAACAAGCCGTGAATCTTGTGTGTCTCCAGACTATGATACAGCTGATCCGGCGGGAAGAAATCGTATTCTATGGCATAACCCGGACGGAAAATCTTGGCGTTTTCAAAGCCTTCGATGTTTCTGAGCGCCTCATACTGTATATCTTCGGGCAAAGAGGAGCTGAATCCATTGAGATAATATTCGCATGTGGTGGCTCCTTCAGGCTCCACAAACAACTGATGGAAATCCTTGCCAGCAAAACGCTCGATTTTGTCTTCGATGCTTGGACAGTAGCGTGGTCCTTTACCCTGAATCCTGCCCGTGAACATTGGTGATTTCTCGAAGCCTTTGCGTAGTATGTCGTGCACTTTCAACGATGTGTATGCTATGTAGCATGAGCGTTGTTTCAGCGGTTTTTCCACGTTCATGAACGAGAATCCTGTTATCTCCTCGTCGCCTTTTTGTTCTGCGAGCTTGCTGAAATCTATGGTTCTTCCGTCGATTCTCACTGGTGTTCCGGTCTTCATTCTGTCGGCTTCAAAACCGAGTTCCACGAGTTGCTCTGTTATTCCGTGGCTTGCCGATTCGCCTATTCTGCCACCTGAGAACGACTTCTCACCGATGAAAATCTTACCGTTGAGGAACGTTCCGTTGGTGAGGATTACGGTCTTTGAATGCACGTCGCCGCCCATCATGGTGTGTACGCCTTTTATCCGGTTGCCTTCAACCAATAATCCGTCGACGTGGTCTTGCCAGAACTCGAGGTTTTTAGTGTGCTCGAGGGTGTTGCGCCATTCTGCGGAGAATGCTGCTTTGTCGCTTTGCACTCGCGGACTCCAAACGGCAGGGCCTTTCGATTTGTTGAGCATGCGGAACTGTATCATGGTCTTGTCGGCGATGATACCCATCTGTCCGCCGAGAGCATCGATTTCTCGCACAATCTGTCCTTTGGCTATGCCTCCCACGGCAGGGTTACACGACATCGCAGCCATGAAACTCATGTTCATGGTTATGAGCAACGTCTTGTTACCGAGGTTGGCTGCCGCTGCCGCCGCCTCACATCCTGCATGGCCTGCTCCGACCACTATCACATCGTAATTGTCAAATATCATATCTCTATTGTTCCACGTGGAACATTTGTGTTAATTCGTTGATTTAAAATTCGTTACGTCGCATTGCGAGACATTTTTCCTCTTGTGCTCTCATCATTTTTGCGTCTTCATCCGTCTTGTCTTTGAAACCTATAAGATGCAGCACTCCGTGTGCCAAAACACGGTGAAACTCGTCCTTGAAAGGCTTTCCCATCTGTTCGGCGTTGTCCTTGATGCGATCGATACTGATGTAAAACTCGCCAGAGAGATATTCCTCACAGTCGTTCAACGGAAACGTCACTATGTCGGTGTAGAAATCGTGGTTCATGCGCTTCCGGTTGAATTCCAAAAGGTATTCATCGCTGCAGAAAAGGTAGTACAATTCACCGATTTTCTTGCCGTACGATGCGACAAACTCCTCAATCCATTCCTTGGCAAGGCGTTGGTTCAAGGCTGGCATTTCGATATCAATATTTTGAAACGTTATCATCTTTTTTAAAGAAATATTCGTTTATCTTTTGTTTATAAAACGGCTGATACTCAATAGGATTAGTGCGTAAAAAGTCCTGTTGTCTCTTGATGCTTTCTTCGTAACGAAGCTCATCAATGTTATGACTTTTTTCAGGACCTTTGTACTCGTTCGACTTACGTTTTTCCTCTTTCTCGCGTTCTTGCTGAGCGTTCTCAGCCTTTAACATTCGCGACATGATGTCTTTATTGCGCTTGATGGTCTGATTTGTAATGCGTTTATTTACAATGTCTTCCTCAAGCTTTTCCATGTCTTTGATGATATCGTTGATGCCGTCGTCGCCGAGCACGCCGTTCTTTTTCATTTCTTCGAGCATCTCCTGCATGCCTTGTCGTATCATCTCCTGCTGAGCAGCCATACGTGCCAGTTCCTCACTCATGTTATCCATCGGTGTGCCGTCTTTTTTCTGTTGCTGCATCTGCTGTTGCATCTTTTTCAGTTGTTCTCCGAGCTGATTCTGAAGATCTTTCATGTTTTTCATGCTCTTCGGTTTGCCCTGACTGCTTTTCGATTTGCCAGGTTTTGAGCACGAACTGCTACTTGAGCCGTCCATCTGAGAATCCATCTCTTTCAGCGATTCCGCAAGCATCAGAGCGAGGTTGTTCATCGACATCATCGCCTTCTGCTGTTTCTGTGTCGCTGAGCCGAATCTGAGTTCAAGAACATCTTGCATGGCTGATTCCAGCTGCTGGTCGATGATTTGTAACTCGTTGAACACGAAGTTTTTAACTGAAGTCTGACGGTTTGCCATCTTACGCAGTGAGTCTTCCACCATCACGAAGTTCTCCGAAATCTCTTTCTGACGGGAAATCTTCTGTGAGACGGTAGGGTCGTCTTTTTTCATGATGGATATCTCGTTCATCAGAGCTTCCTCGGCATGCGACGAACGCACCACGTTTTCGAGCAGGATTCTTACTAAATATGCGTCTTCAGCAAGCTGGTCCATGCCGCCGCCCATCATCATGGAGTTCATGTTTTCCGACATCTCCTTGATTTTTTTGCCGGCTTTCTGTTTCTGTCTATGCGCTTTTTCCTGTTCACCTGCGTCTTCAGATTCAGCGGCGTCTTCAAGGTCTTGCTCAGCTTCGTCGAAAGCTTGCTCGTCTTTATCAATATTGAAAGGATCGTTCAATCCTTGATTTTTCTCAATGATGGAATCGAGTTGCTGTTCGAGTTTATTTAACTGATTTTCAGCGTCTTGTGCAGATATTGAGTCTGTTTGTTCAAGCAACTGGTCGGCGAGTTTCTGCATCTCGTCCATGAACTGGTTCATGTCTTTTTCCACCTTCAGTTGCTCCAATAGCGAGAGGTTGCGGTCCATCATCTTTTGCAGGTTCTCGTTGTTTTTCTTGAGTTCCTTCATGATATTCTGCATCTTCTCACGTGGCATGTCGTTTAGAAGTTGCTCGATCTCCTCCATCAATTTTTTCATCTCGTCAGGGATGACTTCCTCAAAGAGTTTGTTGATTTCCTCCTGTTTCTTTATCAGTTCTTCCGATGAAAGTTCGTTTTCCTTGATAAAATCCGACAGTTCCTTCTGCTCCTCCTGAATTTTCTCCCATTCCTGCTGCACCTCTTTCTGTTTCTCCAACAGTTCTTTCATCTTCTCTTTGTCGCTCCAGTCGAGGTCTTTTTTCGATATAAGGTCGCGAAGCATATTTTCGATATCTTTACGGAGGTCTTGAAGCTCGTCGGAACGTTGGTTGAGGTTATTAAGTATCTGATTTTCAGTGGTATCAGCGATGGAATCAAGTTGTTCTGTTGTCGGAAGTACGAGATAAAACACTTCTGAGCGTTTCGATTTAGGTCCGTTGATTCCGTCGTTGTCGAAAATCTCGAAATAAGCTTTTATTTCGTCACCGCGATAAAGTGTAAGTGTATCAGTATCAATGCTGTAATAGAAAGAATTACGGGTGTTTTTCTTATCAATCGGAATGTTTTTCACGAACGACTGCTGTGGTTTGCCGTCAACCTCAAAATGGTAAAGCAATTTGGTGAAGCCATAATCGTCGGCGATGAGACCGGAATAATATGTCTGTTTGGCGAAGTCCTCGTGGAAATTCTGCACCTGGATGTCCGGGTAAGCGTCGGGGATGACCTCGACGTTAAATGTTATCGGGTCTGTTGAATTCCATTCATTATGCAATGAAACCGTGAATTTTGTGGATTTCATGGCGGTGAAATTATATGTAGAATTTTCAATTAAAATGGAATCATTAATCATTATTGAATCAACATCCCTTGTATGGAAAACGAATTCCACGTTAGTTCCCTGCGGCACGATGATGCGTGTTTTTCCGTTGAGAGTCTCGTTTTTGCGATGGATATATTTCGGGAACGTCAGGTTTGCCTCGTAATAAAGCATCGTTGGGTTCGGTCTGACGGTGAGGTTAATCATCTGGCTACGATAGTCGCCGCCTTCGACGAAGAATTCCTCATTTTGGTAGACGTTTTTGAAAATGAAACGGAAGTCGTTGGTATTCAGGCGTTTCATCATGCGGATGCCGGTGTTGGATTTTATGTAAAATGCATCCGGAATGCGCTCGCCTGTGACGTGGATGCGGAATTCAACGTCTTTACCTTGCGATGCCTCGACATTTGTTGCGGAAAGCTCGACAGAGAAGGGGAGAGGCTTCACATATTCCTGCGAATAATTGAAAATACGTTCGGCCGGCTTCTTTGAAAAGTCGGGGAGGAATATTAAAGTGACACTTAAAATGACGAAAGCCAATCCGAAAATCTTCAGATATTTGTAATTCTCTTTCAGGTTGACCGCATCGGCAAAGTTGATAGGCTTCAGGTGCTCGGTGCGCTGCTCGATTGTCGCTGCAAGCAGTTCATTGTCAGCATTTTGCGAGAGTTCATTTGAAAGTTGTATAGTGTTCAGCAGTTTGTCGCTGATTTCCGGGAAGAATTTTCCGATTATCGTTGCCGCCTGTTCGTCGGACATCTTTTTGCGGAAGCGGATAAGGTTGACGATAGGGATGACGAAGTAGAAAATGGCGACAAAAAGAGTGCCAAAAACGAATAATAGAAGCAATATGAGACGGCCTTTCTGCGGAAGCCAGGAGAAATATTCTATTCCGTTGATAATCAAGAATAAAGCAATTATCAAAACAAGTCCTATCAGCGCGCCTTGTATGAGGCGGTTGAGGTAGAACTTCCTGATGAAGCGCTCGATTTTCGATATCAGTGCAAAATTTGCCATAATACTATAAACTTGCAAAGATACGAAAAAGTTAATATAGGTCATAAAATATATCAAGTTTTTAAATCATGCAAACGCCAGTCTGGATATGCTTCGCATACCGCAAGGCCTGGCTCTTCGCATAATTTAAAAACTTTACGGAATATTGAGAGATTATTGATTCCATTCGCAGAATTACGACTTACCACAGGGTACTGAGAGTAATTCGAGAATGGTATCAATAATCTTTATCAATAGTTTTTAAGTCATACCATCGTTAAAAATGATGAGTAAGCCATTAAAAATCATAATTAATGATGAGCTGTTTGCATTTTAAAATGCTGTAAATTTGCATCATTAAATGATTTTGTTATGCGAGAAATTTGGAATCTTATAAATGAAATGTCGCCGTATCTGCTTTTAGGATTCGGCTTTGCGGGTTTGCTTCATGCCTTTGTACCTTCACAGGTATATCACCGTTACCTTTCAAAAAATGATTTCCGTTCTGTTTTATGGGCTGCGATGATAGGTGTGCCATTGCCACTGTGTTCGTGCGGTGTCATCCCGACGGCAATGTCGCTGCGTAAAGAAGGTGCATCGAAAGGGGCGACGACCTCGTTTTTGATAGCAACGCCTCAGACTGGTGTCGATTCTATTTTAGCTACAGCTTCGTTGCTTGGCATACCTTTCGCGATTATCAGACCTATTGCGGCTTTGGTGACGGCTTTATTTGGGGGACAGCTGGTGAACATTGCCACGCGCAACGAGCAATCGGAGAATTCAGAAGTTATCGAAAAAGCATCTGATAAAATACCAAGAGGTTTGTGGAACAAGATAAAAGAAGCCTTCAAATACGGCTATTTCGAGATGATGCAGGATATTGGCAAGTGGCTTATGATAGGCTTGGTGATAGCCGGATTGATAACGGTTTTCGTGCCTGACGATTTCTTCCTTTATTTCAACGACAAACCATTGCTCACCATGTTGATGGTGCTCGCGGTTTCAGTTCCGATGTACGTTTGTGCGACAGGCTCCATCCCGATTGCCGCAGCTTTGATGTTGAAAGGCATTTCACCTGGGGCCGCGTTGGTTCTCCTGATGGCCGGACCAGCCTGCAATATGGCGTCGATCATGGTGATTCGCAAGGTTTTGGAAAAGAAGACAATGTGGGTTTATCTGTTTTCAATCATTTTAGGAGCAATAACTTTCGGTCTTATTATCGACCTTGTTTTGCCTACCGAATGGTTTACTTCAAGCATTGTAGCCACCAAGGAATGCTGCAACGAGGCACCGGCAGTTTTTAATGTGATTTGCAGCGTGGTTTTGGGAATTTTGCTTATTTTTGCGCTGATTATGAGGCGTCATCATTCTCATGAAAATCATACAGTTATGAATAAAAAACAGTTTAAAGTTGACGGCATGATGTGCAACCATTGTCGTGCCAATGTTTAAAAAAATCTCAAAACCATCGAAGGCTTGGGATATCAAGGAAAAAGAATGTAAGAATTATTCTTTCACAATTCTTGTTGCAAACTCTTTCCCATTTGTTGTTCCAACCTTTATCAGATAGATGCCAGAATTGAGATTTGCAATGTTGATTGTGTTTTCATCGGCATTGCAAATCGTTGAAAAGACAGTTTGCCCAATGATATTGAAAATCTCAATTTTTAAGAGATTGTCTCCAGAGATTGTTACAACGCTGTTTGCTGGGTTGGGATAAACTGATATTTTATTTTCAAAAACAGTTTCATCAACGGAATAATATATTGCAAAAATAGGGAAGCCACGGTTAACATAAAGGTCGTCCATGGCGTAAAAATTGCCGCCATCATTCAGAAGATTCACAAAATCCTGAGTTTTCATTTCGGATTCAGATTTTGGGGAGCCGTAATCGTTAATGCTTGCTATAGTGTTGATATAGTAACAGTTATCGACATTTATCGTGATGATTTCATAATCGGTTTTAGCGATAATTCCGCCGATATTCGTTGCTTCGATGTTTCCAGCATTATAACAAGAATTGATAAATATATCGTTTAACGGATTGATGTCTTCATTCATGTCGCCAACAATGCCTCCGGCAAAAGAGTTTTCACAGTTAACCATTATGTTTCCAGTGTTATAACAATGAGATATCTCATTGATAATCAGTCCGCTAACTCCACCTATTTTACAATTATTGCAATTTGATATTTCAACAGTTAAATCACCTGTATTATAGCATTCTTCAATAACAGAAGCTCCACCAACGATTCCACCGACGAAGCAACAATTCAAATTATCGGCATTTATTGTTATGTTTCCGTGATTGCTGCAATTTATAACAGAGCCACATTCACCGGCGATGCCTCCAGCTTCCATACGAGAATGAGCATTTATTATGATATCGCAGTAATTGTGGCAATTTTCGACCAATGGAGCCCAATATGTGATTAAACCGAAATTAATTGATGTTTCACGATAAACCGCGGATCCTCTTGTGGTAAGATTTTTGATATAACCATTATAAGTATCATAAAACAAGGTTTTTGAAGGGTTATATATTGTATGGTTGTCGCCGTCGAAATAGCCGTTAAACTCCGGACAGTTAACAGATGCAATATAACCAATCGGATTCCAAAGCCTGTGGTCGAGATCGATATCGGTAGTGAGTTTGTAGTATTTCGGCTCTTGTGAGCAATAAGTAAACGTCGACATATAAGCCAATTGCGCTGCATTTTCGATCAGAATAGGGTCGTTTGCAGTTCCGGCGTGGATGGTGTCCCAGGGCTCCACAGAACCATCCCACACTGATAAATTCAAATCACAATCATCGACAATGGTTGAAAAACCGCCATCACCATGCCAACTTGAATTTTCGTAAGCTGAAAGGCTACCACAAGGAACAGTGATAGAGGAGCAGCCAAAATCATAAAAGACAGAATAACTCATAGTAGGAGGCTCTGTAGCTAAAGAATATGCTTCTGAAAAGCCATTACACCATGCAAAAGCTTGGTTATCAATATATTTGACAGAACTTGGAATAACCAATTTACCGTTAAAACCTTCATTCCAGGCAAAAGCAAGATAGCCAATAGTATCGAGCGATTCAGGAAGAATCAGAGAACCTGTGAAATTATCGGAGCTGAATGCATGAGAACCTATTTTTCTAACACTACACCCAATTGTCAACGTGCCGTCAAAACCACATTGTGCAAATGCCCCATAACCGATTTCTGTGACAGTATTAGGAATAATCAATGAGCCAGTAAAATAATAACAATTACTCAAGGCCATATCATCGATAGCAGTGACTGTGTAAATGTTTCCGTTATAAGGTACTGCTGCGGGAATTGTCAATTCTCCCGGATGATAACCTAATACATGACCGGTAAGAGTAACAGAAACTCCGTCGTCGTTAATTTTATAAGTCAAGTCGCCATAATGGAATGTTTCTTGTGCATTGAGTGCCAATCCCATCAACACTGCAATGATAATTAAGGTAATCTTTTTCATAGCAAAAAATTTTAAGTTATACAAATTTGTTTCCGACGACAAAATTATTTCCAAAATGCAGCTATGTCAAGGAAAACTGGGTACGGAAAGGTACGATTGTCATTCGATTGCGATGTTGCGCAATGTTGTTGTAAGATCGAAGTCGGAAGTAAGAATCTTTTTCAGTTTGCGGCTGCGGTCGCTTACGGTTGAGTACGCTTTTTGCATAAATGCCGCGATGTCGGGCTCTTTCATGCCGAGCAGATACAAAACGCAATAGTTGACATCATCGTTGGTGAGCTCCGGATATTTGTTTCTGATACGCTCCGTGAATCCGTTAAGATGGTTGTCGGCCGTGGTTCGTAACGTCAGTAGTTGTTCCTTGTCGAGCGCGAAATCCTTGTAAATGGTGCAATCCATTTTCGACTTAAACTGCTGCTCGTGCGCTGTTTCAAGGATATATTGGCAAACAGGCTCTTTGATAAAGGCGTTATAGCCGTCCATGTTTGCTTCTTTTTTGAAAGTGTTAAGTTTTCTTTTGTGCCGAATCATCAAAAAGACAGCAATTACTACTGTTATAGCGATTGCAACAATTATAATAATGGTGATTTCGTGCCTCTTTTTCTGTTGTTCCAATGCCAGAGTTTGCTCGTGTTTTTGTTTGAGATAATCTTGAAACATGCCGGTGAGCTGCCATTCGTCGGCTTTTGTCCCGAATTCAGGCGGAGTGTTTTCAGTGATGAAACGTGAATGGAAATCAGCTTTTGCAGTGTCGCCTAAATGATTGTAAATCTCATAAAGATGGTTGGCGCTTTGCGTCCTCAGGAAAATATCAGGCGCGTCGTTGAAGACTTCGTTGAGATAAATAAGAGCCGTATCGTATTGGTTTTCAAGGAGATAAATATAACCAAGACCTAAATACCGGTCATATATCTCATAATCTTCACCTGTTTTGATAATGTTTTTTAATGATTTTATTGCCTTTTCTCCATCATTATCAACAGTATATGTGGCAATTGTCTTCCTATTTATGACATTTCGATACAGAAGGCTGTTAGTGTCGGAAATATTCTCCAAAGAGAGGTTGTAATAATAAAGCGCGCTATCGGCTTCCTCGCCTTTTTCAAACTCGTAGCCTATAAAAAACAAGGTGTTGGCGATGTTTGAACGAGGGTCGTGTTTCTTGTATTCGAGGGCGTTTTTGTAAAAGAAAATCGCCGGCTCGATAAGAAATTTATCGGAATAAATGTTGGCCAATCGCGTGTGTGTCAGCGACATGAACTTAGGATTACAATCGAAAGGTTCAATGATTTCCAATGCCTTGTAATATTGTTGACATGCCTCTATGACGCTGTCGTTTTCATAGAATCCTACGCCGTTCATGTAGTGGGAGCGGGCTGAGAGAAGAGCGGCGGTCTCGTCTTTCGGATTAGCCTTGAAAATGCTGTCGAAATAGTAGAGAGCTTCCAGAAGTTCGGTGCGAACAAGTTGCGGAGCGTCGTTTTTGTAGAGGGCTTCGGAAACGAGGAGGAAATAATAATTTGTTCCTGTAGCGCCAACGCATGCGTTGTCCATACGGGATGAATCGATTAGCATCATAAATGCCGAATCCGGGCGCTGTTGCATGACGCTATCGATTTCAATAAGTTCTGGCGATAATTCAAACTGCGATGTCTTGTTTGAAACGCCGTTCGAGCAAGAAATAATCATTAAAACGATGATGCCGAGAACCAATAAAGTTTTGAGTTTTTTCATACCAAATTTAAAAAGACAAAAATAGTAATTCTACGAAATTTTGTCAAGAAAAAATGGTACGAATTGGTACGGAAGACCATTTTCACGCAGAAACAGCAGAAAATATCTGCGAAATCTGTGAGCGTTAGCGAACTAAATCCATGTGGTAGAATTTGTGGTAGAAAAAATCTGAGTTATCTGCGAAATCTGCGAGAGAATTTTTTATTTTTGCAAAAATTTTTGAGAAATGAAAGAAGTAAGAGTTCGTTTTGCTCCAAGTCCGACCGGACCGTTGCATATCGGCGGCGTGAGAACCGCTTTGTATAACTATCTTTTCGCGAAGAAAAACGGCGGTAAGATGCTGCTCCGCATTGAAGACACCGACCAGACACGCTTTGTGCCGGGCGCCGAGGAATATATCATAAAATCGCTCGACTGGTGTGGCATCAAGTTCGACGAAAGCGACATTGTGGGCGGTCCTTACGGTCCTTACAAACAGAGCAACCGCAAGCCTCTCTACAAACAATATAGCGATGAGCTCATCGCAAAAGGCCATGCTTACTATGCATTCGACACTGCTGAGGAACTCGATAACCTCCGCAAGGAAGCCGAGGCACAGAAAAAGACCTTTATCTACAACGCCGAGACACGTCAGGAGCTGCGTAACTCATTGACAATGACTAAGGAAGATGTAGATGCTTTGATTGCTAACGGAACTCCTTACACCGTGCGTTTCATGATGCCGGAGAACTATGTGGTTGAGATGCACGACATCATACGTGGCGACATCAAAGTGAACACTAACACTTTGGACGACAAGGTTCTGTTTAAGTCAGACGGTATGCCGACATACCATTTGGCAAACATCGTCGACGACCACCTGATGAAAATTTCACACGTCATCCGCGGTGAGGAATGGCTGCCATCAATGCCATTGCATGTGCTTCTGTATCAGGCATTCGGATGGGAAGCTCCGGAGTTTGCACACCTTCCATTGTTGCTCAAACCGGACGGCAACGGCAAACTCAGCAAACGTGACGGCGACCGCCTCGGATTCCCAGTGTTTCCTATGCAATGGGAGAATCCGGAGACACACGAGATTTCGTCGGGTTACAAGCAGTCGGGATACTATGCTGAGGCATTCATCAACATGCTCGCACTTCTTGGCTGGAACCCGGGAACAGAGCAGGAAATCTTCTCTATGGACGAGCTCATCCAAGCCTTCTCATTCGACCATTGTAGCAAGTCGGGAGCAAGGTTTAACGTTGAGAAAGCAAAATGGTTCAACCACGAATATCTGATGCGCCGTTCGAGCGAGGAAGTTGGCAAAGAATATCAGGAATGGCTCAAGACAGAAAAGAACATTGACTCTGATATTGAATACGTTACAAAGGTGGCGGCATTGGTGAAAGACCGCGTCAACTTCGTGAAGGAGATGTGGGATCAGAGTTTCTTCTTCTTTGAGGAGCCTACCACCTACGACGAGGTGACAGTGAAGAAACGCTGGAAAGAAAACAGCGCCGACCTCATGCGCCAGGCTTCGGAAGTGATAAAGAATATTGACGATTTCAGCGCAGAGAACATCGACAAGATTTTGAATGAATGGATTACAAGCAACGAACTCGGCATGGGACCTGTAATGAACGGTCTCCGTCTGATGCTCGTCGGTGCCGGCAAAGGTCCGCACATCCATGAAATCCTTGCATTGATTGGAAAAGAAGAAGCGTTGAAGAGAATTGAAAAAGGAATTAAAAATTTAGCCATTAGCTGATAGCCATTAGCCATTAGAATTGGACAACCAAAACTAATGGCTAACGACTAATGGCTAATACCTAATAACTATGGCAATCATTTCAATAGAAAAAATGGAGTTCTACGCCTATCATGGGTGTTTTGCTGAGGAGCGCAAGATTGGAACATGGTTCAATGTGGATTTGAGCATGGAGGTCGACACCTCGAAAGCGGAAGAAAGCGACAACCTTGACGATACGGTCAATTATCAGGAGGTTTACGCCGTTGTGAAGCGCGAGATGATGATTTCCTCGAAGTTGCTTGAAAATGTCGCCAGACGCATTTTAAAAGCCATCCAGAAGGAATTTCCAACAGTTTCATACGCCTGGGTGAAGGTGAAGAAGATGAACCCGCCGCTTGGTGGAAAGATGGAATCGGTTTCCGTGGAAATGGAGCTTTAAAAGACTATATGAAAATCAGGCCTTAGAAAGGAAAGATTTCGAGACTGATTTTCATATAGTCTTTTTATATTTATATAAGAAATTTTCGTATTTTTGCAGCGATTTATGGTGCCGACGAGGCTTAATAGGGAATCGGGTGGAAATCCCGGACAGTTCCCGCTGCTGTAAGCTCTTAAAATCTGCCACAATGCCACTGAAAACAAACGTTTCGGGAAGGCGGCAGACCTGAAGGAGCGAGTCAGAAGACCTGCCATAAATCGTAAACAAAGCTTTCGGGATAAAAGCTGGCTTTCCTTATTTTATAAGGCCTACCAACATTTTTCCACGAGGTTTTGAGGTAATTAAATTATTATTAAACCTTAAAAATCTTAAATTATGGTTAAAAAATTTACTTTAATGTTCCTTTTAGGAATCTTCGGTCTATTCTCGACCAACCTTTTCGCACAGGAAGATGCGACAATCGACCCTTCACAGATTAAATTCTGGATTGGCGAGGGCGAAAGTGAAGCAGTGTTCATCGTAAACTGGGCAGAGCCTGACACAGCGTTGGCATGGGGCTATCGTTTCGTCGGCGAAAATGTCATTATGAAAACTATGATGGACGATATCGCGGCAGCTGATTACCGTTTCAGCTATGAAGGTGGTTCTTTTATTAACGACCTGCATTTCAATGACGGTGTTCTCGATCTGAGTCTCGTAGAACAGGGATGGCTTACCTATCTTATCAATGGAGAATCAACATGGGATTTATATAATGAAGCATTGGTCGGTAATGGCGAATATGTGAAAATCGGCGACACACATTGCGGCACTATGATTGATCCTGAAAACTGGATTTATGTCTATGAAAAAGAAGTAGCACCGGTTTATCCTTTAGGCGAAGAAGCTATGATTGACCCGTCAGAAATCGTTTATTGGATTGGTGAAGGCGAAAATGAGGCTGTTTTCTGCGTCAACTGGAATGAACCTAATGTCGCTTTGGCCTGGGGATACCGTTTCAGCGGAGAAAGCGTTACTGTGGAGAATGTGATGGATGCTATAGCAGAAGCTGACGGACGTTTTTCATACGAAGGCGCTGGCGGCATGGTTAATGAAATCACATTTGATGAATATGACACACATTATGCACTCGCGGGCATGTGGTGGCTGTATAACATCAACGGCTACATGGCTTGGTATGGATATAACGAACAGACTGTCGTCAACGGCGATTTCATCAAATTCGGCGATGAGTCATGCGCAACAGAAATTGCTCAGTGGACATACGTTTGGACAACACCTGTGCAGCCTGTGACAATCTGGAATGCTGTCGAAGAAGTTGAAGCTTCAGCTCTTTCAGTCTATCCGAATCCTGCTTCAGAGGTGTTGTATGTCAATGCAGAAAACGTTATTAGCGTTGAGATTTATGACATCCTTGGACATAATGTGTTGACATCAACAGAGTCGTATATCGAATTGAGAGGCTTGGAAGCCGGCATTTACTTCGTCAAAGTGAGAAGTGATAATGCTATGAAGACAACCAAACTCGTTGTGAAATGAGAAAACTTTTAGTTGTATTGCTGGCTATGGTGCCGATGGCTTTGTGGGCGCAGTTTGCTCCTGCAGAGGACCAACCCGGCACCACTGCCATGCATGCTGACTCATCGGCGTTTGTGGCATGGGCTACAGGATGCGTTGTTGAACGCGGTCCGATGAACATCACCAACCCGGCAGCAGGTGTCGCCAGCTTCGGTACCGATGAGGATGCTGTCGGCACACCGGGCGGTACAATGGCAGTTGTCAGCCTCGGTGACGGCGGCATTGCGACCTTGACATTCCGCTCGCCGATATGCAATGGCGAAGGCCCTGATTTCGCTGTGTTTGAAAACGGTTTGAAAAGCAATCAGACAGGTTTGTGGTTTCTTGAACTCGGTTTCGTTGAAGTAAGCTCCGACGGCGAGAACTTCTTCCGTTTTCCGGCTTACTGCAATGTTCAGACAACGACACAACTTGGCAATGGTAGCTCCGTTGACCCGTCTCTAATCCATAATCTGGCAAGCAAATACGGGGCTATGTACGGCACACCGTTCGATTTGGATGAGGTTCCGGACAATCCGCTTCTTGACAAAAACCACGTGACACATGTCCGCGTTATCGACGTGATTGGTAACATCGACCCTGAATACTGCACATACGATTGTCAGGGACATATTATCAACGACCCGTGGCCAACACCGTTCAATTCAAGCGGAATGGACCTCGATGCCGTAGGCGTGATTCATGATGTGCAGCACACACCGGGTTTGGGTATTGCGGAAAATGGAGAAGAAATGATTTCGATTTACCCGAATCCTGCTCATGATTTTATTATCGTAGAAACGCAATCAATCGCGTCTGTACTGGGTATTGAATTATACAACGTTATCGGACAGAAAGTTCTGTCATCAACCGAAACGGAAATCAAAGTGTCGGGTTTGGAGCCGGGTGTGTATTTCATTCGCATTAATTGTGACGGTATAGATGCAGTTCATCGCATCTTCACTGAACGTATAATCATAAAATAATAGAAACATGAAGAAGATTTGCCCTCGTTGCGGAAAAGAATTTGAATGCGTGCACTCAATCGATTGCTGGTGTGTGAAGGTACATCTCAGCGACCGTGCGAAGGCAAATCTCAAAGAAAATTATACTGATTGCTTGTGTAAACAGTGTTTACAGGAGTTGCAGGATTAGATGGACGAAGAATGCGCACAGCCACGCCACAGCGCATTGGAACATGATCACAAGAATCATCCATTTAGTGCCGAGTTCGCGGCGGATGGCCGCCATAGCTGCAACGCAAGGCGTGTAAAGCAGGCAGAACACCAACATCGAGATGGATGTGAGCGTGGTAAACAAAGACATGGCGTCGAGCACCTCAAGGGTCGCTACGACGCTTTCTTTTGCCATAAAACCACTTACTAATGCTGTCACAATCTGCCATTCTCCGAGTCCGATAGGACGGAATACAGGTGTTATCCAGCCAGCGATGATCGCGAGCATGCTACCTTCGCCGTTGGCAACCATATTGAACTGAAAATCAAAGGTTTGAAGAAACCAAATCACCAATGAAGCGACGAAAATGACAGTGAAGGCACGCTGGAGAAAGTCTTTTGTCTTGTCCCACAGCAGATGCGCTACGTTTTTCGTGCTTGGGAGACGGTAGTTCGGAAGCTCCATAACGAAAGGAGCGACGTCGCTATTGTTACCGAACCACTTGGTAATCAACGCGGTAACTATTCCGGCTGCGATGCCGAAGAGATACAATCCTATTAAAACAAGGCCTCCGTTGTGAGGAAAGAAATAATCTGTGAAGAAAGCGTAGATAGGAATTTTCGCTGAACAACTCATGAAAGGTGTCAGGAGAATGGTACGCCATCTGTCGTGGGTGGAATGTAGTGTACGTGTCGACATTACTGCTGGCACGGTGCATCCGAAACCGATTAGAAGCGGAACTATACTGTGTCCGGTGAGACCAAGTTTACGTAAGACACTGTCGCTGACGAACGCCACGCGTGCCATATATCCGCTGTCTTCGAGGATGCTCAAGAAGAAGAACAGAAGTATGATGATTGGCACGAAGGTGAGCACGCTTCCGACACCGCCGAAGATGCCGTCAACCACCAATGACTGCACGGCAGGGGTGACGTCCCAACGGGCCAAGGCGTTTCCACAGACTCCGGCGAGCCAGTCGATGCCATCGTCAAGGAAATCCTGTAACGGCGCTCCGAGAGCGTCGATGGATATATATATGATTGCCATCATCACGAGGATGAAGATCGGGATGGCGGTCCATTTGCCGGTGAGTATCTTGTCGATGCGCCGGCTGCGTTGATATTCTTTGCTTTCTTTCGGTTTCACCACTGTTTTAGCGCATAGACGCTTGATAAAAGTGAAGCGCATCTCGGCCATTGCAGCGGCGCGGTCGAGGCCACGTTCCTCTTCCATCTGTACGATGAGATGTTCAAGTGTTTCCTTTTCATTCTTCGACAGCTGCAGCGCCTCGAGAACGATGCTGTCGCCTTCCACAAGCTTCGATGCCGCGAAACGAACAGGGATGCCTGCTCTCTGAGCGTGGTCTTCGATAAGGTGCATTATGCTGTGCAGGCAGCGATGAACGGCTCCACCATGGTCGTCTTTGTCGCAGAAGTCCTGACGCACAGGCTCTTCCTGGTATTTTGCCACGTGGATAGCATGTTCGACCAATTCAGTTACGCCTTCGCCTTTAGAAGCCGACAAAGGCACCACAGGCAGTCCGAGAATCTGTTCCATCTCATTGACGAGGATGGTTCCACCGTTGTTGCGTACCTCATCCATCATGTTGAGTGCCAAGACCATAGGGGTGCCAAGTTCCATGAGTTGCATGGTGAGGTAGAGGTTGCGCTCGATGTTGTTGGCATCCACTATATTGATTATCGCATTCGGTTTCTCGTTAAGTATGAACTCGCGCGACACTATTTCCTCGTTGGTGTAAGGCGACAATGAATAAATTCCAGGCAGGTCTGTGACAAGGGTGTCAGGGTGATTCTTTATCACTCCGTCTTTACGGTCGACGGTGACACCTGGGAAGTTGCCAACATGCTGGTTGGCTCCAGTCAGTCTGTTGAATAGAGTGGTCTTGCCGCAGTTTTGCTGACCTGCGAGTGCAAACGTCAATACAGTGCCTTTCGGAAGTGGTTTTTCGTGAGTCTTGTCGTGGTAGATGCCTTCTTCACCGAGTCCTGGGTGTGCGTTGTGGTCGGGTAACGATGTGATATACAGTCGGTTAATGTCGAAATCGTCCTTGTTGTCGTCAGTCACCGTCTCTTTGGGCTCAATTTCAATCATCTTGGCGTCGGCCTTGCGGAGTGTGAGGGAATAGCCATGGATAAGCACCTCCATCGGGTCGCCGAGAGGAGCGTATTTCACAAGCTTCACCACAGCATCGGGAATCACGCCCATGTCAAGGAAATGCTGGCGTTTCAGACCTTTTCCCTTAACTGATTTTATCACAGCCGACTGTCCGATTTCGAGTTTATCGAGAGTTGTCATCTATCACATTTTTCATTTTGCAAAAATACTAAGAAAAAAGATAGGATGACATCCCAATTTATAGGGATTTTTTATACTTTTGCATGCAGAAATTGAAAGTGAAATGAGGTTTATAAAGGCTATAATTTGTATTTTGGCACTTATCGTCTTGATTTTTGGCTGTAAGAAAGAGGATAAAACATCGGATGTCACTTATGACCACGAGTTTGTTGATTTAGGTTTGCCGAGCGGAACATTGTGGGCTAAATGCAATGTTGGAGCAAGCAATCCTGAAGATATGGGAGATTATTTTGCATGGGGTGAGACATCCACTAAGGAAATGTATGATTGGAAACAATACAAATACAGTAATTTTGTCAATGGAGAATATAAATTGAACAAGTATTGTACCGATTCTACATGTGGAGTCAATGGTTTTGCTGACTATATAACCGAGTTGGAGCCTGCCGACGATGCTGTGATTGCCAACTGGGGCGAGGGATGGCGTATGCCTACCAGTGAAGAGTTTGATGAGCTTTACAAAAACACGACCTATGAATGGATTACCATAAATGGCGTTAGTGGGAGACTTTTGACTGGCATCAACGGCAACAGCATATTCTTTCCTGCTACCGGTTGTCATTTGGATGATACGGTAATATGCACAGGTCTTGGCCTCTATTGGTCGAGCACTCTCCAGACGCAATGGCAGATTGCCGCGTGGAGTCTTCATTTCGATGACACTAACTGTCATGTTTGCGGTTCTTATGAACGCAGCAGAGGGCAGGTGATAAGGGCAGTGCGGAACATACAATAAAAAAACGCCAACCTTTATCGAGTCAGCGTTTCTTTGAGGTACCAGACGGAATCGAACCGCCGTAAAAGGTTTTGCAGACCTTCGCCTAGCCACTCGGCCATGATACCTTGTCATTGGGACTGCAAAAATACAACTTTTTTCAATATCCCGACGTTTTTTCAAAAATTATTTTTTTCGGCCTTCATTGCGACTTTCAACCCACACCCATAACCGCCACATCAGCCAACCCCAGGCAAGGAAAAAAACATAATAAATCCACTTCGGAACGACGTTGTGATACGCGCCTTCCTTGTCGATTTCTGCATACTCATCCGTCGGGATGTCGGCGTAATAATAGGCACCGGCACCAAAGTCGTAATCCTCAACCACACCTTTGCGGCTCAGCATGATATAAACGGCCAAAACCAAAGTGATTACCACCACAACGATGGTAATCACTTTGAAAATTATATGCTTTTTGCCCATTATTTGAACAAATCGAGGTTCGGTACGTCGAACACCACGCCTGAGAGCAGGAACCACACAGCGAACAATGTCAACGCGATGTTGAACAGCTGTCCGACGACATAGAGCCAGAGCACCTTGCCGCCCTGCATCTGCTTGGTGAGAGACTTGAAGTTGGTGTCCAATCCTATGCTGGTGAATGCGAGCACGAAAGCCCAGTTCTTGTACTGGTCGAGCACGCCGTTGATGGCTTTCACGTCAGCGCCGCTGGTGAGAGGCTTGATGATGAACGATGCCACCAATGATGCCACGAAGAAACCGATGATGAACTTCGGGAAACGGTTCCATATCTCGCCTGCGCCTACCTTGCTGTCGCCAGTCTTGTCGACTCTCGTTGCGAAGAAAATAGCCACGAAGAATGCGATGAAACCGATAAGAATGTTCTGGATTGACTTCACCAAAACAGCTGCCTGCTCCGCCTCTGGTCCGAGGGCGTTACCTGCGAGAACCACAGCGCCGGTCGAGTCGACAGTACCTCCGATGAGCGAGCCGCCCATGAGCTGGTTCATGCCTGCCCAACGGATAATCATTGGCTCGAAAACCATCATCAAAATAGTGAAGATGATGGAGATTGAGATTGCCAGCGAGAGGTCTTCTTTCTTTGCTTTAGCCGCTGCTCCTGTTGCGATGGCGGCAGATGTTCCGCACACCGAAGTGGCCGATGCCATGGTGATGACAAGCGGCTTGTTACCGATTTTCAGCACTTTGGTGCCGAACCACCACATGAAGATGATGACGATAGGTGTAACAATCCAAGCGATGCCGAGACCGTAAAGACCGAACTTAGCGATGTTGCTGAACAAAACCGAGAATCCCATGATAACCAAACCGGTTTTGATGTAAAACTCTGTCCTGATAGCAGGTTTCAGCCATTCCGGTGTGCCTACAGTGTTTGAAATCAACAGGCCGATGAGTAAAGCCCAGAAAGCCCACTCGAGGTAACGGTTGAGGGTGAACTCAGCGCTCACGAAACGCACGATGATGGCGATTACGAACAACACTATGAATGCTGGGATAAATTTCTTCACGTTCTCGCCCTGAAGTTTGATACCTATTGTAAATAAGATGCCGAGCACGAGCACCGTCACGAGGAGCTTGCGCCAGAAAATCCATTGTCCGAGTTGTTCCGCTAACGGCACAGCCTTCTTCACGCCTTCCTCACCTACTACCCAGGTGCTGAATTTGGCTGCTGAGAAGTCGAACCAGCCTGTCAAAACCGCTACTGCACCTACTGCGATGACGATGAATCCGATCCACACCGCCAACCAGTCTTCTTTTTTCAATAAATCTTTTGACATAATTATCTGAATTTTAATGATTTACCTTAGAATTTGAAGCTGACCATGCATTTGAAGATATGTGTGTCTTCAAGCTTGGTGTCTGTTGAACTGGTTTTATATACTGTTTCTTGTTTGAGCTGATAGTTCATCTTCAGACTTAAGAATTTGTAAGGACGGAAGTCTAAACCTAAAGTGTAAAGGCCGTAATCGCCTGTTTTGGCATCGATATCCTTTGCAAAATAGTCGTAACGCAGGAAAGGAAGGAGTCTCATTGCATTCTCGCCGCATTCAAAATCAAACCAGTAGCCTGCCACTGCATACATACCGAAACTGTTGTAATTGTTCACAGTTCCGATAGTATCGGTGATATGACCGGTTTTTCCCATGATGTATTCTGTACGTGCCACGATTTTGTTGTCGTTGTATTCAGCTCCGAAGCCTAAACGCTCTCTCTTCAAAATATCTGTTCCGTAATGTCCGTTATAATATGATGCTGATACTGTGACGGTCTTGATAGGATGGATGTTCAAACGTCCGACAATCTCTTTTTCGTTGTTGTTGTCTTTGCTTTCAACCTTATCGTCTTTGAGTTTGTAAGGACCGGTGCCGTTGAAGATACCTACGCTATAATCTAAAAGGTGGAATCTGTTGCCTTCTGAGCCCATCGGGATGAATTTTCCGGTGAACATGATACCGATGTCACGGCCGAGACCGCCTTGACCGCAAACGTCGCTATATCCGACGAGTTTTGAGATTACATCACCGTAGTCGATGGCTTCGAGGTCGACAGGATTGATAGGGCTCTCGATCGAGAATGGGAGCTTGAACTGACCGAACTGCACAGCAAAAGCGTCGCAGAATTTGGCCTTCACGAAAGCGTCGACAAGCATCGGTGAGCTTCCGAAATCGCCTTGAATCTTATAGGAGATAATCTCGTTGAGGTTTCCGCTGACTGCCAAACGTACACGGCGCATGCGGAATGAATTGTCGACGTTGTCTTCGTCTTGTGCGTTAACTTGATACAGTCCTTGGACGAATCCGCTGACCTTAACTTTGTCGTTGTTTTGTGCAAATGTTAAGCTACTGATTATCATCAGGATAGCTAACAAAAAGAGTTTTAATCTCTTCATAGTTGTGTGGATTTAATTAATAATAACATTTATTTACGGGTGCAAAAATACAAAAAAAGTAAAAGCATTTACTATTTTCTGAAAAAAATTTTAAAGACCATTTGGAGATTATGCCTTGCGTTAAACTGATAGCATAATCGGAAAAAGGTCTTTAAAATTTGACAACAAAAATTTGTTATTCTGCTAATACCGTAATTTTATTCTCTAAAACCTCGCAAACGCCGCCTCGAATCTCGAAATACTGCAGTTTTCCTTCCTCGTCCTGCACTTTTATCTTGCCTTTTCCTAAAGATGCAATCATCGGGGCATGGTTATGCAGGATTTCAAACAAGCCGTCGCTGCCTGGTAACTGTACCAAATCAACGTCGCCGCTGAAAATCTGCTTGTCGGGAGATGTTATTTCGAGTTTCATGGCTTACTCCTTGCTTTCTTCCAACATCTTCTTACCTTTCTCGATGGCTTCTTCAATGGTTCCCACGAGGTTGAATGCGGCCTCAGGATACTGGTCGACCTCGCCGTCCATAATCATGTTGAAGCCCTTGATGGTGTCTTCAATCTTCACTGTGGCGCCTCTCAAACCGGTGAACTGCTCTGCTACGGTGAACGGCTGTGATAGGAATCTCTGAACACGACGTGCTCTGTGAACGATGAGTTTGTCTTCTTCCGAAAGCTCGTCCATACCGAGGATGGCGATGATATCTTGTAACTCCTTGTATCTCTGAAGGATGTTCTTCACGCGCTGGGCGGTGTTGTAATGCTCCTCACCGACGATGTCAGGAGTAAGAATTCTTGATGTTGAGTCGAGTGGGTCGACGGCAGGATAGATGCCTAACTCAGAAATTTTACGGCTCAAAACGGTGGTTGCGTCCAAGTGGGCGAACGTAGTAGCAGGTGCCGGGTCTGTCAAGTCGTCGGCTGGCACATAAACAGCCTGTACCGAGGTGATGGAACCGCTCTTGGTAGATGTGATACGTTCCTGCATCAAACCCATCTCAGATGCCAACGTTGGCTGGTAACCCACAGCTGATGGCATACGTCCGAGCAAAGCGGAAACTTCCGAACCTGCCTGCGTGAAACGGAAGATGTTGTCGATGAAGAACATGATGTCGCGACCTGCTGTCTCGCCGTCGCCGTCACGGAAATATTCCGCCATGCTGAGGCCCGACAATGCCACTCTCGCACGTGCTCCCGGTGGTTCGTTCATCTGTCCGAACACCAGCGTGGCCTGCGATTTGTCGAGTTCGTTGTAGTCGACTTTGTCGAGCGGCCAGTTGCCTTTCGCCATCTCTTCCTGGAACTCTTTGCCGTATTTGATGACGCCTGCTTCAATCATATCGCGGAGAAGGTCGTTTCCTTCACGTGTACGCTCGCCAACGCCTGCAAACACTGTCATACCTGAATACAGTTTCGCGATGTTGTTGATGAGCTCCATGATAAGCACGGTCTTACCGACGCCAGCGCCACCGAACAAACCGATTTTACCGCCTTTTGCATATGGCTCAATCAAGTCGATGACCTTGATACCGGTGAACAGAATCTCTTGTTTCGTCGAGAGGTTCTCAAACTTCGGAGGGTCACGGTGTATGCTGTTGCGCTTGCCCGGGTTCATCGGTTTCAAGCCGTCGATGCTGTCGCCAATAACGTTGAAGAGACGTCCTTTCACCTGATCGCCTGTTGGCATGGTGATAGGATGTCCGAGGCTGCGAACCTCCATGCCGCGCCTCAAGCCGTCGGTGGAGTCCATTGCGATGGTACGCATGGTGTTCTCTCCGATGTCCTGCTGCACCTCCGTGATGAGCTTCTCACCGTTGCTGCGTGTGATTTCAAGCGCATCCAAGAGGCTTGGAAGGTTCTTTTCATCGTCAAAAGCCACGTCGATGACAGGTCCGATGATCTGTACAATACGACCTTTAATCTCTTTCTCCATTGTCTTGTTTTTTTATTTCTAAAATTGACTCAAAATTTCTGACAAAGTTCCATTGGAATATCACCAGATAAAAAATTCCGATGGTTATTGCGCTGTCTGCGACATTGAACACCGGGCTGAAAAATATCTCTCCACCGAGAAAAGGCACCCATTCCGGGAAGGTGAAGAGCGGAAAATACAGCATATCCACGACTCTGCCTTGCATGAAACCGGCATAATCGAAAATCAGACCGTAGAACATGCCGTCGATGATGTTGCCGAGAGCACCTGCTATCAAGAGCGAGATGCCGAACAACGGTCCGAATTTCACGTTTTTCTTCACGAGTTTGAAGAGGAGCCAGAACAATAATATCACCGCCACTATGCGGAAGAGGCTGAGAAAAATCTTACCCCATTCCGCTCCGGATATCTCCCATCCGAATGCCATGCCGTTGTTCTCGATAAACAGGATGTAAAACCATTTTCCGAGAACGGGGATGGTATCACCGATTGCCATCGTCGTCTTGACAAGAATCTTAGAAAACTGGTCAAGCAACAAAACCAAAAAAATGACAATCAGCGGCTTTTTCATTTCCTCTTGTTCTGATTCATTTTAGCCTCGACGCTGAGTGTTGCATGCGGCACGGCGCGCAGACGTTCCTTCGGGATGAGCTTGCCTGTAACGCGGCACACTCCGTAGGTCTTGTTTTCAATGCGAATCAAAGCGTTCTCAAGATTCTTGATGTACTTTACCTGACGCACTGCGAGGGCACTGTTCTCTTCTTTCGACAAAACAGCTGCGCCTTCTTCCAAAATCTTGAAAGTAGGGGCTGTGTCGTCGGAATCATTACCGCTGGCGACGTTTTCCTGCAACAAGGCAAGGTCTTTGCGAGCCTGCGCTAATCTTTCCAGAATCAATTCCTTGAATTCAGCCAGTTCTTCGTCAGAATATCTGGTTCTTTCTGATGTGTTGACTGTTTCTTCCATGATTATAATATTTTGTTAAGCTTTCTTTATCGATAATTTTGCTGAGACTTTGTCAACAAGTTCTTGAGCCTCAACGTTTTCAATATTGTCGACCATCTCAAGTGTGGCGAGTGTCTCTGAGCAGATATATTCTCCGAAGCGTTCCACCGGCTTCATGATGTCGGCGTTCTTTTCAATCGTCAAGACAATCTTGTCGGTGACTTCCAAGCCGCTTTCCTTTCTCATGTTCTGCACTCTGTTGATGATTTCTCTTGCAAGACCTTCCTCAAATAGCTCCTGCGAGATGGTGATGTCGAGCGCGACGGTCATGTTGTCCTGTGTCGTCACTGTCCAGCCTGGGATGTCCTCCGTTGTGATGAGCGCGTCTTCCAAAATCAGGTTAACTTCCTGACCGTCAACGGTGATATTGACTCCGCCGTTCTTCTCGAAACTTCTGATGTCTTCCTGACTCATGGTGTTGAAGTACTTCGTGAGCTGTCCCATCAACTTGGCGTAACGTGTTTTGAGCGAAGCGAAGTTAGGTCTTACTTTCTTCACCAGGATGTTGAGTTCGCCGGTGAGGTATTCCACTTTCTTCACGTTGACTTCCGAAAGGATGAGGCCTTCGACTTTCTCAAGTTGCTGTTTCATTTCGTCTGAAAGCACCGGAATCATGATTCTTGACAATGGCTGACGCACGCGGATGTTGGCTTTCTTTCTCAACGAAAGCACCATCGAAGCGACGAGTTGTGCCATCTCCATGCGTTCCTCGAGTTTCTTGTCGATGCATTTCTCGTTTGCCTTCGGGAATGTAGTGAGATGCACTGATTCCGCGCTGTCGCGATGTGTCACTGCATTGAGGTCGCGGTAGAGCTGCTCACTGAAGAACGGTGCTATAGGCGAGATCAAGCGTGCCAAGGTGTCGAGACAGGTATACAATGTCTGATATGCCGATGTCTTGTCGTCAGAGCCGTTGCTCTTCCAGAAACGGCGGCGTGACAAACGCACATACCAGTTGCTGAGATGTGCGTCGACGAAGTTTCCGATGGCACGACCGGCCTTGGTAGGCTCATAAGCCTCATAGTCTTTCTCGACTTCCAAAATGAGAGAGTTGAGCTCTGAAAGAATCCATCTGTCGATCTCAGGACGTTTCTCAAACGGGATGTCGGCTTCTTTGTACTCGAATCCGTCGATGTTGGCGTAGAGCGCGAAGAATGCATAGGTGTTGTATAATGTTCCGAAGAACTTGCGGCGCACGTCATCGACGCCGTCTTCGTCAAATTTCAGGTTATCCCAAGGCTGAGAGTTGGTCATCATGTACCATCTTACGGCGTCGGCACCGTATTTTGTGATGGCTCCGAACGGGTCGACAGCGTTGCCCAATCGTTTCGACATCTTGTTGCCGTTCTTGTCGAGCACCAAACCGTTGGAAATAACGTTCTTGTATGCCACCGAGTCGAAACACATTGTCGCTATTGCATGTAAGGTAAAGAACCATCCGCGGGTCTGGTCGACGCCTTCTGCGATGAAGTCGGCCGGGAATGTCTTGTCGTTCAACTGACCTGGCTTGCCCATGTAGTGAATCTGTGCGTAAGGCATAGCGCCTGAATCGAACCACACGTCGATGAGGTCAGGCTCGCGGAACATCTTCTTTCCTGATTTTGAAACCAAAACCACGCCGTCGATGTATGGTCTGTGCAGGTCGAACTTGGTGTAATCCTCTGATTTATAAGGATTTTCTTTCATGAATCCTGCCTTGACAGATTTCTCGATTTCTTCTCTGAGTTCAGCCACGCTGCCGATGCAGATCTCTTCGTTGCCGTCTTCGGTGCGCCAGATTGGAAGTGGTGTTCCCCAGTAACGTGAACGTGAGAGGTTCCAGTCGACGAGGTTCTCGAGCCAGTTGCCGAAACGTCCTGAACCTGTTGCTTCAGGCTTCCAGTTGATAGTCTTGTTGAGTTCTATCATCCTGTCTTTCAACGCTGTAGTCTTGATGAACCAGCTGTCGAGAGGGTAGTAGAGAACCGGTTTGTCGGTACGCCAGCAGTGCGGATAGTTGTGGGTGTGTTTCTCGCTCTTGAAGAGCTTGCCCTGTTCCTTCAGCATGATGACGATTTCGACATCAAGTGAGATATCTTTGTCAGTCTTTGTCGGGTCGTAGGCGTTTTTCACGAATTTGCCTGCGTATTTTGCATATTCCTCAGCGTCGACATGTGTCTTAACCCATTCAGGGTCAAGGTCTTCGAGGAGGAAGAATTTACCTGTCTTGTCGACCATCGGCTGTGCCTTGCCGTCTTTGTCGATGAGGTGCAGTGGCGGGATGTTGGTTTGTTTTGCCACTCTGTTATCGTCGGCACCGAATGTAGGAGCGATATGGACTATGCCTGTACCGTCTTCTGTTGTGACGTAATCGCCTGGGATGACACGGAATCCGTCGCCATCAGGTCTCACCCAAGGGATGAGCGGCTCGTAGTCGAGGCCTGCGAGGTCTTTGCCTTTGCATGTGCCCAAAACTTCGTAAGGGAGCTTCTTGTCGCCGACTTTCCAGTCTTCAAATGCCGGTTTTTCAGCTTCTGCAGGGAAGAACGATGCCATCAACGGCTTTCCGATGATGATGTAAATCTGCTCGCCGTTGTTCGGGTTCACTGTCTTCACGAGGTTGTATTCGATGCCGGGACCCACTGCCAATGCTGTGTTTGACGGCAATGTCCACGGTGTTGTGGTCCAAGCCACGATTTGCACGTCGTGGAAATTCACGTCAACGCCGAATGGCAGTTTTTCAAACTTACGTTGTTCAGCTTTCAAGCGGAACAACGCCACGCAGGTGAGGTCTTTCACGTCGCGGTAACAGCCTGGCATGTTCAACTCGTGTGAGCTCAAGCCTGTTCCTGCAGCCGGTGAATATGGCTGGATGGTATATCCTTTATAAAGTAAGCCTTTGTTATACAAGTCTTTAAGCAGGAACCACAAAGTCTCGATATATTCGTTTGTGAAGGTGATATACGGGTTGTTGAGGTCGACCCAGTAGCCCATCTGACGGGTGAGGTCGTCCCAGCGGTCTTTGTATTTCATCACTTCTTCGCGGCAGGCGCGGTTGTAGTCGTCCACGCTGATTTTCTTGCCGATATCTTCCTTTGTGATGCCGAGTTTTTTCTCAACGCCAAGCTCCACTGGCAGCCCGTGGGTGTCCCATCCTGCCTTGCGGCTCACGTATTTGCCTTTCAATGTCTGAAAACGGCAGAAGGTATCCTTAATGGTACGTGCCATCACATGATGGATGCCCGGCATACCGTTTGCCGACGGTGGACCTTCATAAAAAACATAGGCTGTGCCGTTCTTGGTGTTTTCCAAACTCTTGTTGAAGATGTCGTTGTCTTCCCAAAACTTACGAATCTCATCTGCTATATTGGTGAGATTCAAAAACTTATATTCGCGATATGCGTTCTTCATAAAACGTATTTAAATTTCTAAATAATCTGCAAAGATAAAAAAAAGAATTGAGTTTCGTTGATATTATTTAAAGTTTTTTTAATTTTGCGGTGAAAATTACATTTTTGAAATAAAAATTACCAATATGGGAATGACTTACTCAATAGGCATTGATATCGGAGGCACGAACACCGACATCGGAATCGTCAGCTCTGACGGAAAAATCATCGACAAAGAAAATCTGCATACCAACGAATATTACGACGCTAAGTTGTATATGAAAGATACGGCCGACAAGATTAAAATCTTGCTTGAACGTAACCATATCAGTGAAATTGAAGGCATCGGCATTGGCGCACCGAATGGAAATACTTACACCGGAAGCATCGACAACGCGCCGAACCTGAACTTCAAAGGTCAAGTGAAGCTTGCCGAAATGATGAAGCAACACATTGATACTAAAGTGGTTGTGTCGAATGACGCCAACGCTGCGGCTTACGGCGAAATGATTTATGGCGGCGCTAAAGACCTCGACCATTTCATCACTTTCACGCTTGGAACAGGTGTCGGAAGCGGCATCATCATCGATAGAAAACTCATTTTGGGTTCGACAAGCACGGCAGGTGAGCTCGGTCACTCGATTATCATCATCAACGGTCGTCAGTGCGGCTGCGGACGTAAAGGATGTCTTGAGACTTACACCTCAGCTGGCGGCATCCGTCGTACCGCTCTCGAACTCATGGAGCAGAATCCACTTTACAATGGTGTTTTGAAGCAGGTTGCTCCTGAAAATTTGACCTCAAAGATGGTCGGTGACGCTGCCAACGCCGGTGACCCGATAGGTATCCAAACATTCGATAATGTGGGTTATTTGTTAGGTATAGCGATGGCTAATGCAGTTACATTCTCAGCTCCGCAGGCAATCTTCCTCATGGGTGGTCCTGTCCATGCCGGCGATGTGCTGATGAAGCCTCTACGCAAGTCGTTCGACGAGCATCTGCTGAATATTTATCAGGGAACGGTGGAAATCCGCGTTTCAGAATTGAAAGACAACGAGGTGGCAATACTTGGTGCCGCAGCATTGTGCCAGTTATAATAACTGTATCGGGGAAAACACCAAACAACCGACTATTGCAAACAGCGTCACTGCCAACAACGACAGTGCGAACGTTTGCTTGTCGTGTCTGAAATATCTTCTTACAATCACCGCCATCACTGGTATTGATGTGATAGGAAGCACTAATACGAACAACCATACAGGATATTTCCTTCGCATTTTCGCAATGTGACGCGCTGCCTTCATTCTCCTTGGACTTGGATTATTTTTTGCGTTTTTTTTGAAGACACGGAGCATGGCATCGAAGAAATAATAGAAAAACAAAAATCCTATTATTCCTCCGATGGCAGTTGCGGCGAATGTCGTACCGAACGACAGACCTTCAGCGAAGCCTGCCGCCGGTGCAAAAAACGTCTTAACCGTTGCTGCAATCAATATCGAAAAAATTTTCCAAAACATTTTTTATCGTATCAATTCAAAAAAATCGTATCTTTGCAGCCGCAAAAAAGCCACTTTAGCTCAGTTGGTAGAGCAACGCATTCGTAATGCGTAGGTCGTTGGTTCGAGTCCGACACGTGGCTCTTTTTTTATTTGTCAAGTATCTGATACACAGAGTTATTTGACTTAAATTCCGGCACAATCTTCTTCATCTGCTTTACGATATCAAAGTCGTTGCATGTCGGAAGAATCTCAAGCAGTTTTCCGATTTCGTCGTTAACTTCCTCTTCGGTATATTCACGAACCTTGGCACGCATGATTTTCGGGTGCTCGGTCGGAATGGTGTTTTCTTTTGTTGCCAACAGCTCTTCGTAAAGCTTCTCACCTGGTCTCAATCCTGTGATTTCTATCTGAACGTCAGGCATGTGTGAGAGCTTTATCATCTTGCTTGCCAAGTCGTAAATCTTGACTGGCTTGCCCATGTCGAACACGAAGATGTCGTCGTCATCACCGATGGCACCTGCTTCGAGCACAAGACTACAAGCTTCAGGAATCGTCATGAAGAAACGGATGATGTTTCTGTCGGTGACAGTAAGTGGTCCGCCATGAGCCAACTGCTTCTTAAACAATGGGATAACAGAACCGTTTGAGCCTAAAACGTTACCGAAACGCGTTGTGACGAACTTCGTATTGCTGTTGCGGCTCTGAGTGTAAATCTCGGCTATACGCTTCGTGGCACCCATTACGTTTGTCGGGTTCACGGCCTTATCTGTTGAAATCATCACGAATTTTTCAACGCCGTATTTTATTGCGAGGTCGGCTACAGTCTTTGTTCCAAACACGTTTACAAACACGGCTTCGTATGGGAAACTCTCCATCAACGGCACATGTTTATAAGCCGCTGCGTGGTAGATAATCTGAGGCTGGTACTTCTCAAACACCTCGGTCATCTTGTTGACATCCTTCACGTTGCCTACTACAAACTCCTTAGGCACCGCGATATGTTTGTAAGGCTCTTCGTTGTTGAGCTCGAACTGCAAATCGTACATTGGAGACTCTGCCTGGTCGAACATCACTAAGCATTTAGGATTATGCTGGAGCACCTGACGGCATATCTCGCTACCGATAGAACCTGTTGCACCTGTCACCATCACAACCTTGCCTTCAAGCTCATGTTTCACGTTTTCCTTGCCCAAAACTATAGGCTCACGTTCAAGCAAATCTTCAATCTTAATATCTTGAATCTGGTTGAAATTCAACTGGGTACCGTTAATCCATGAATCCACATGCGGCACAGATTTCACGTTTACACCGAGGTCGATGATTTTGTTGACAATTTCGTTACGTTTATCGATACTCAAGCTTGGCATGGCCAAAATAACCAAATCTATCTGGTGTTTGCTGATAAAGTCTTTGTTTAAAACAGCTTCAGGCTTGCGAATAAGGGCACCATTAATCGATTTTCCGATTTTTGCATTTGAGTCATCAACAAAAGAAATTACATTGTATTGTGTCGAAGTATCTTGATACAGAGCGGTTTGCGTGATAGGGCCAGCGTCACCGGCACCGTAAATGACCACGTTGATTTTATGTGGTTGAGGACGCAGATATTCATTGTAGATACGACGGATTACAAGACGTGCCACGACCATCAAAACCAAAGCGATAATGCAAATCATTATCACGGTTATATATTTCGGGAAATAATTGTCTAAAAATTTCAAGCCGGCAACATTGTTTATCAAAATTTTGCAAAGACATATTGTGATGAATACCCACGCTGTTGTTTTTATGATTTGTTCAATATCTCTAAAGCCTGTGTATCTGACAAGACCTTTGTAAGAGCCTGTGGTTATGAAGCCTATTATGAAGAGCAGCAATACCGGTATTGACCTGTTCAAGAAATTGATAAGTGTAATTTTTTGAAAATCAGGATAATACCGCAGCAATGGCATTATGAATAGGGTGAATATTACGATAAATATGTCAAACAACAAGACATAAATTCTTGATAATGAGCCGGAATTTCGTTTTCCGAAAAACAATCTCGCAATATTTGTCAAAAACTTTTTCATATTATAAATTTAAAGATAAACTATATTATTTTTGCCATTCCTTGATAAGTTGTTCGTCTTGCATCTTGCAGATGAGCAGACAGTTGTTGTCGTCCACAACTATATAATTGTCAAGGCCTTGCACTATCACTTTCTTTCTTCCATAGGAGCGCACGATGCAGTCTTTGCTATCGACCATCTGGATGTTTTCCCCTATGATGGCGTTTTTGTTTGCGTCGTAAGGAATGTGGGTGTAAAGGCTGCCCCATGTCCCGATGTCGCTCCATCCGAAGCTGGCCGGATACACGAAGACGTCTTTAGATTTTTCCATCACGGCATAGTCGATACTGATGTTCGGACATGTCGGGAAGAGCTCGTCTATGATGTCCTGCTCATTGTTTTTATAGAAATGAGGCTCTATCTTGTCAAACACCGCTGCCAGATCAGGTACAAGTTTCGCGATGGTGTTGACGACCATTTTCACATTCCAGATGAAGATGCCGGCGTTCCAGTAATATCCGCCCTCAGCGAGGTATTTTTGGGCTGTCTCAAGGTTCGGTTTCTCCTTGAAAGCTTCCACTTTCTGGATTTTTTCCTTGGAATTGGCATCAACACTCTTGATGTATCCGTAGCCTGTCTCAGGACGTGTCGGCATCATTCCGAGCGTCACGATGACGTCGTTGTTTTTGGTGTATTCAAGAGAATCCTTGATGACTTCCTGGAAATGCGGTACGTCGAGCACGAGATGGTCGGCAGGTGAGAACACGAGGTTTGCGTCAGGATATTTGGCGTAAATCTTGCGGCTCACGTATTCTATGCAAGGCGCTGTGTTTCTCATGCAAGGCTCCATAAGTATCTGTGACTCAGGTACTTCTGGAAGCTGCTGCATCACTATGTCCTTATATTTTTTTGAAGTTACAATCCACACATGGTCAGGGGCGATGATGCCTGCAAAACGCTCTACGGTGAGCTGAATCATGGTCTTACCGATGCCCATCACGTCGATGAACTGTTTCGGTTTTTCAGGAATCGACATAGGCCAGAAACGTGAGCCCACACCGCCTGCCATTATTATAAGGTGATTATTATTCATATATTTTTTATTTGTCAATTTTAAAACAAGTTTTTCCTTCGCGGTATGCTTTCTCCCATTCCCAGGCGCTGCGTGTCATGTCGTCGAGTGTACGTTCGGCTTTCCAGCCCAACTCCTTATTAGTATAGGTAGGGTCAGCCCAGATTTTCACGATGTCGCCTGCTCTTCTGCCTACGATTTCGTATTTCAGCTTGAGATTATTGCTTCTTTCAAACGATTTGATGATGTCCAAAACTGAGTATCCGGTGCCTGTTCCCACGTTGAAGACTTCAAAAGGAGCCTTCATTTTGCCTTCAATCATTCTGGCCACGGCTTTCACGTGCGCTTTCGCCAAATCCATAATATGGATGTAGTCGCGGATAGGAGTGCCGTCTGGTGTGTCGTAGTCGTCGCCGAACACTCTGAGGAACGGACGTATTCCGTAAGCGGTTTGCGTGACATAAGGCATCAAGTTGGCAGGAACTCCGAATGGCAACTCACCGAGTTTAGCGCTTTCGTGTGCCCCCACAGGGTTGAAGTAACGTAACGCAATGGCGTTCAGGCCTTTATATGCTGTGATGCAATCCTGCATAATCTCCTCAGCAATCTGTTTGGTATTGCCGTAAGGGCATTCCGCCTTTTTAATAGGCGCTTTTTCAGAGATAGGCAGATTCTCCGGGTCAGGCTCGCCATAAACGGTGCACGAGGACGAGAAAACGAGATTCTCAACACCGTATTTGTTCATCGATTCGAGGATATTCATCAATGAATCGAGGTTGTTGCGGTAGTATTTCAACGGTTGTTCCACCGATTCTCCGACCGCTTTGTGCGCCGCGAAATGTATCACTCCTTTAATGTCTTGATGACGGCTGAAGAAATCGTCGACTTTTGCTCTGTCAGCGAGATCAAACTGCTCAAACTCAGGACGTTTGCCTGTGATTGATTCGATGGCGTCAATAGCTTCTATTCTCGAATTAAACAATGCATCTACAATGATTACATCGTAGCCCTGCTGCTGTAATTCTACTGTTGTATGGGAACCGATAAATCCTGTTCCTCCGGTGACTAATATCTTCATATTATCTCCATCCAAATGGATGCTCACTTAATGATAGTTTCGCCAACGGATGATAATCCCCAACCAATCCTATTGGCTTTGTATTTCTAATTTCGTAAACTATATTGATGCAGTTTTTGGCTTCTGAAATGCGGAATCCTTCGCCTGCAAGAATCTTCTCGTAACTTTTTGTGTGTAGTTCAGTGAATCCGGTGCTGAACTCGAACTCCGAACCGTCAATCATAATTGTTCTGTATGTTTTTTTTTCACCTTGGACAGCGCTTGCAGGAAGTGTGTCTGCATTGATACTCAAGAAGTAACGTACTCTGGCTTTCGGCATCTCGAGATATCCTGCCACGCGGTCATGTGTAGAGATGTGCACCACGTTTTTTGTCACAGGACCGAAAATCCACGAAAGCATGTCATAAAAATGAATGCCTATATTTGTTGCAATGCCTCCGCTCTTGTTTTCGTTGCCTTTCCATGAGGTGTAATACCAGTTGCCTCTTGCGGTGATGTATGTCAAATCGACATCGTAAATCTTGTCTTTCTGACCTTCGTCGATTTTCTTTTTCAATGCCACTATCGAGTCGTGGAGACGCAGCTGAAGTATTGTGAACGCCTTATGTCCTGTGCTTTGTTCAACTTTCTCCAGTGCGTCGATGTTCCAAGGATTCAGGACCACCGGTTTCTCGCAGATTACGTCGGCGCCTAATCTTAACCCATAACGAGTGTGAGCGTCGTGCAGATAATTCGGCGTGCAAACAGTGACGTAATCTATATTTGTGCCGCGCTCAATCAGACGTGTGTTATGACGGTCAAATAACTCCTGCTCGGTAAAAAACGCCGCATTCGGGAAATAACTGTCCATGATGCCTACAGAATCGCTTTTGTCGTAGGCCGAAACCATGTTGTTTCCCGTGTCTTTTATCGCTTTCAGATGTCTTGGCGCAATATATCCCCCAACTCCGATAATCGCAAAATTCTTCATAAAAATTTAATATTTATTTAGGACAGATTCGATCTGTCCCTACATATTTATATTCACGTCCACATTCACATTTCAAATCTGCTCCTAATTTCTTCCCACACTCACAAACCCAGCCAATCTGTTTAGCCGGTACTCCTGCCATCAATGCATAATCCTTCACGTCTTTCGTTACGACGGCTCCGGCTGCTATCATCGCGCTCTTTCCAACGGTGTGGCCGCAGATTATGGTGCAGTTGGCACCAAGCGACGCACCTTCTTTTATTAATGTCTTCGCATAAACGCCGTGCACCGGAAAGTGCGCGCGTGGTGTCACGACGTTTGTAAATACGCAGCTCGGACCGCAAAACACGTTGTCTTCAATCTCCACGCCCTCGTACACCGACACATTGTTCTGAATCCTGACGCCGTTTCCGATCTTTACATTGTTTCCGATGTTGACATTCTGTCCCAAAGAGCAGTCTTTTCCTATCACAGCGCCTTTTTGGATATGACAGAAATGCCAGATTTTGGTGCCGTCGCCAACGACGGCACCTTCATCTATAAAACTCGATTCGTGTTTAAAAAACATTATAAGTTAGCCTTTTCAATGTCTTTGAAATAGTTCACTGTTCCGACTTTCAGCTCGTCGGTGGCCGCGTCGTCGCACACGATGATGCCTTTCGGATGCATCTGCAATGCGCTCACGGTGCAGAGATGGCAAACGCCGCCTTCGATAGCAGCTGCCAAAGCGCGTGCCTTGTTGTGACCGTTTGCGAGAATCATCACCTCGTCGCTGTCCATCACTGTGCCGACACCTACTGTCAAAGCGGTCTTCGGCACCTTGTTGATGTCATTCTCAAAGAAACGTGAGTTGGCGATGATGGTATCTGTCGTCAATGATTTCACTCTTGTGCGTGATGTCAGTGATGAACCAGGCTCGTTGAATGCGATGTGACCGTCAGGACCGATGCCGCCCATGAACAGATGGATGCCGCCGTAGCTCTTGATCTTGGCTTCATAACGTGCGCACTCTGCCTCGAGGTCGTCAGCGTTACCGTTAAGGATGTTCACGTTTTCTTTCTTGATATCGATATGCTTGAAGAAGTTGTTCCACATGAATGAATGGTAGCTTTCCGGATGATTCTCAGGAATTTTTACGTATTCGTCCATATTGAATGTAACCACGTTCTGGAAAGATACTTTTCCTGCTTTGTAGGCCTCGATGAGGCATTTGTATGTTCCAATAGGTGTTGAACCTGTCGGCAATCCGAGGATGAACGGTTTCTCAGCTGTCGGCTTGAATTCATTGATTCTGCGGACGATATGATTTGCCGCCCACTGTGACATCTTTTCGTAAGTTGGTTCAATAATTACTCTCATAGTTTTATGTTTTTACTGTTCATTTAACTAATTCTCTTGCGTCAGCGATGTATTTCAGCATGACTTCTGTTTCTTTTCTGATTTGTTTGACAAAACTGTTGTCGTCGAGTTTTCCGTTCACGGCATCACGCTCTTCCAAGTTGCGGAATGTCGAGTTGCGGATGACGTTTTCGTAGTCTTTCTTCCTTGATTCGTAGACTTGTTCGCAGACATATGTCATGATTTTTTCGCATTTGTTGAGTGCGTCGTTGAAGATTTCTCTTGTCAAAGCAGGACATTTGTCGTAAATAAATCTCAATGCCTGATAGCAGTGTAACAGCTTGTCTTTGGAATATTTTTTCCACAATTTGTTATAACGGTTGTGGATGTCGTCCCAACTGTCAAGAGTGCCGTTGCAGATATCGTCGATGAGTTTTTCGAGATCGTCTTCAGTCACAAGCTGACCGCCCATGTTAATCCATTCGCGTTGACGAACGTTTGTGAGATGCTTGCACATGCTGTCGAAAGTCTCGTCCGGGTTGTTTTCGAGATAGGCGATGATGTTTTTCACGGCGTAGTAGATAATCATGTCCTCGTATGCGTGATATGCTTCGTAAGGCTTGAGTATCAATACTTTACGATGCGATTTCTCCATTTCTTCGCCTAAAACCTCGAGGCCTTTCACAATATTTTTGTCGCCATTGAGGAGTTTGTGACCGAGTTCGCGCAAAGTGTAGTATTCCTGTTCCGGATTTTCACCTTTTGAGCGCAGATAAGCTTTGGCAGTCCACACCTCGAGTAGCTTGCGTCCGGCTATGACTTCCTCCATTGTGTCAGGTGCAAATGTCTCAAACTCAATGTTTTGGATGCGGCGCATACGTTTGTCACGCTTCTGGTATTTAGATGTGTTACGTGCTATGGCGTACATGTTGTACATCCACCAGTAAGCAGGCATGACTTCAAGCTGGTCTTTTGCCATGTTGTTGTTAACCAACGCGAATGGCAACTTGATGTTCATCTCGTTCGGATAATCAGCTTTCGAGAGGAGTGAGAACGATGCGAACTTCGACGAGTGTTTGACGCTGGTGCAGAGTCCTGGCCAGAATCCGCGTTTCGCCACTATTTCACCGTCTGTTGCGCGGCTGTTATGGTTCGAGCCGAGAGTCGCGCCTGCAGCCATGTTGCTCTGTCCCATCACGCATGCTGCAATGAGGAATGAGTTATTGTGATGCTGCTCGTGAGCCGGGAAAATGAGGTTGTTCAACACCTCGCAGCATGATATGGTCGAGTTGTCACCCAAAATTGAGTAGATGACACGTGCTCCGTATTTCAGGTTGCAGTTGTCGCCGATGACGAAACGTGTCGCCACCACCGAATAGAAGATATGACAGCCGTACCCGACGATGCCGTTGACCAAAATCACGCCTTCGCCAATTTGTGTCGGCTCATCCTCTGATGAGTTGATGGTGATGTTTTTCAGCTTGCTGGCTCCTTTGATGTAGCAGCATGGACCTATTTTAGCGTCTTTTATGATCCATGAATTCTTGATGACGCAGCCTTCACCGATGGTGCCGTAATATCCTCTGCGGTTGTCGAACGATCTTTGTGTTATATCGAAGAGTCTATCCTGAAGCTTTTGAATGTCAGTGTATTTCGCCCAAAGATAAGCGTCGGCGGTGATCATTCCGTCGAAAGGCAGAACTCTACGTCCACCGGCTTCGTTCATAAGTTCCAACCAGACTCGCACGTCTTCCGGCTCACCTTCCTTAATGATGCCGTTGCCGAATTTTGAGTGGTCGGTGCATGAAACCTCATGGATGTTGAAGAGGATACATTTGTCGCCGATGATGTAGTTGGCGATGTAACGCACGCCATGAATTGCCACGTAGTCGCCGATGTCACAGGAAATGATGGTACTATCGGTAATACCGCACGCCATTTTTAAATCATGATACTGAAGTACCACGCTTTTGATGGCTCCGATACGCACCATGCCGTAGAAACGATTGTTTTTCACCAAGTTAGTGTCGAAATCGTCAGTCACGAGGATATCATCCCAGCTGGTGGCGGTGTTGCTGTTCTTCACGAGACGCTCAATCTCGTCGGAATGCAAATGACGCCAATCGTTCACAGGTTTTTTAACTTGTTGGTTTCTGAAAAAGTATTCATCGCGACCATCTTTAAGATATTTCTTATCGATGAAATTCTCGTAAATACTTTCATATGGTAATAATGTAACTTTTTCCATTTTACTTACCTGTTTGCATACATTGACTCGTAATATTTCTCGTATTCGCCGGATGTAATGTTATCCATCCAGGCTTGATTTTCGAGATACCATTTAACTGTTTTTTCAATTCCTTCCTCAAATTGCAGGCTGGGTTCCCAACCAAGTTCACGCTGCAGTTTTGAAGAATCGATAGCATATCTCATATCGTGTCCGGCACGGTCTGTCACGAAGGTGATAAGATCCATGTCTTCGCCTTCTTTTCTTCCCAAAAGTCTGTCGACGGTGTTAATCACAACCTTGATGATATCTATGTTTTTCCACTCGTTGAAGCCACCGATGTTGTATGTCTCAGCTATTGTTCCCTTATGGAAAATCAGGTCGATTGCTCTTGCGTGGTCTTCGACGTATAACCAGTCGCGGACGTTCTCTCCCTTGCCGTAAACCGGAAGAGGTTTGCGATGGCGTATATTGTTGATAAACAACGGAATAAGCTTCTCCGGGAACTGATACGGACCATAGTTGTTCGAGCAGTTTGTCACGATTGTCGGCATGCCGTAAGTGTCGTGGAATGCTCTCACGAAATGGTCGGAGCTTGCCTTTGATGCCGAATACGGTGAATGCGGCATATATTTCAAATCTTCTGTGAAGAACTTGCTACCGTAGGCGAGATGATGCTTGCCTGAAGATGCCTTTGTTGTGAAAGGTGGTTCGATGCCTTCCGGGTCGGTCATTTCAAGTGCGCCGTAAACCTCGTCGGTTGAAATATGGTAGAAACGTTTGCCTTCCCATTTCTCCGGCAGGTTTTCCCATGTCAGCTTGGCAGCCTGCAGCATGCTCAAAGTGCCCATAACGTTGGTTTGAGCGAAGGTGAACGGGTCCTTGATGGAGCGGTCAACATGACTTTCAGCTGCGAGATGAATCACACCGTCGACGTTGTATTTCTTGAAGATTCCCATGATTGTCTCAAAGTCACAGATGTCGGCCTTGACAAAGGTATAGTTCGGTTTGTCTTCAATGTCTTTCAAGTTGGCGAGGTTGCCTGCGTATGTCAGCTTATCAACGTTAATGATATGATAATCAGGATATTTGTTCACAAAAAGTCTTACAACATGACTTCCGATGAATCCTGCGCCGCCGGTGATGATGATGTTCTTCATAGGTTATTAATGCAATTTTTTAATGACTCCTTCCAATGCGGAATCGTGATATTTAACTTATTTTTAATTTTCGTTTTGTCGAGGACTGAATAGCTCGGACGCTTGACTTTGCTCGGGAACTCGTCACTGTGGCATGGCTGGATGTCGCAGCTGTTGCCGCTCAGTTCACAAATCTCCTTTGCGAAGTCGTACCAGCTTATAACTCCTTCATTACTAAAGTGATGTATACAGTTAGAAGTTAGGAGTGAGGTGTTTGAAGTTTTTAATTTTTCAATAAAAACTAATATTGTTTTTGCGAGGTCTAAAGCGTATGTGGGGGTGCCGATTTGGTCGAAAACGACTTTCAAAGAGTCTCTCTCGGCCGTCAACTTGCGCATTGTTTTCACAAAGTTATTGCCGAATTCGCTGTAAAGCCACGCAGTCCTGATGATGATATGTTTGCAGCCTACTTTTTCTATGGCTTGTTCGCCGTGCAACTTAGTCCTTCCGTATGCTCCAGTAGGGTTCACAGGCTCGTTTTCGGTGCGTGGCGTGTTACCGTCGTTGCCTCCGAACACATAATCGGTTGAGATATGGATAAATATTGCGTCGTTTTCTTTACAAATCTTGGCCATGTACTCAACAGCTTTAGCGTTAAGCAGTTCTGCTGTCGTTTCTTCGTCTTCAGCTTTTTCGACGTTGGTGTATCCGGCACAGTTGACTATGATTTTTATATCATTTTCCTTGACACATTGGCTTACGGCCTCACTGTTTGTGATGTCGAGTTCATCCACATCGGTGAAGATGTAGCGGTCGGAGCTTCCTTTGGAAACTATCCGCATCTCGTTGCCGAGCTGACCGTTGGCGCCTGTGACAAGTATATTCATAGTTTAAATGGAGAATCGAAATCTTTTAACAAAGTGTGATGTTTGTCTTTTTCAGATAAAATCACGTTGTTTTCTTCTATTAACCAGTTGATATTCAAATCTTTATCATCCCACTGAAGAGCGCCTTCGCTTTGTGGAGCGTAGTAATTGTCGCATTTGTACTGGAATATGGCTGTATCGCTTAAAACAGAGAAACCGTGTGCGAAACCACGTGGAATGAAAAGTGTCCTGTGGTTGTTTTCCGACAACTCTGTTGCTATATGTTTTCCGTATGTCGGCGAGCCTTTGCGGATATCAACGGCCACGTCGAGGACACTGCCTTTCACGCAGCGCACCAATTTCGCCTGTGCAAATGGCGGATACTGAAAATGCAGGCCTCTCACTACTCCGTAACATGATTTCGACTCATTGTCCTGCACAAAAACTGTTTTACCAATATTGTCGTCTAACTCTCTCTGCGAGAACGATTCAAAAAAATATCCTCTCTCATCACCGAACACTTTTGGCTCGATAATCACTACTCCTTCGATATCAGTTTTTATAAAATTCATTTCAAAAAGGCACAAATAACTTGCAAAAATACATATTTAAAAATTATTATCAAAGAAAAAAGTGTATTTTTGCAAAAATTTTAAAGAAATGATTCTTTGTTTGGAAACTGCTACGCCATCGTGTTCGGTGGCTTTGGTGCATAACGGCGAGGTTTGGGCTTGCGAGGAAGACCCGAAAGGCCAGAATCACTCGGAAAAAATCACGCTTTTCATCGATTCTGTGATGAAAAAAGCCAATATTTCTTACGACCGGCTCGACGCTGTAGCCGTCAGCATGGGACCAGGCTCATACACTGGTCTCCGTATCGGAGTGAGTACCGCCAAAGGCATCTGCTATGCCGTGTCCAAACCTCTCATCGCTGTCGAGACACTCGAGGCTATGGCATTTGGCGGTCTGTCCGTCATTTCGACCGAGCGCAGCGAGCGGAGAAATCTCCTGCTGATTCCAGCCATCGACGCTCGCCGCATGGAGGTATACGCCGCTATCTTCGATGAAAACGTAAACAAAATAAAGGACACTGAGGCTGTCATCATCGACGGGAACTCGTTTTCAGATTTGAAAAAAGACCATCATCTTTATTTGTTTGGCGATGGTGCCGACAAGTGTGCCGAACTTTTCGCAAATGACGATAAAATCACAGTAATAAAAGAATTTTATTGCTCGGCGAAATATATGAATACTATTGCACAACAAAAATTCAATAATAGTGAATTTGTTGATGTGGCATATTTCGAGCCGTTCTATCTTAAAGACTTCGTTCCAGGCACACCTACCGTCAAAGGTTTACACTAATTCTTGAACCCTCTGAATAAGCTCCGAATTCAGGCGCATACTGGCATTGAATCATCGAATGTCCGGCGCTGAAACTGCCGTCTTTTGTCACATACAATTCGTATGAAACCGTGTGTTTTCCTTTCGGAAGATACTCAAAGAAGTATTCCATGGAAACGTCGGTGGTGCTTTGATAATACCAAAGTCCGTTGTCCCAATGGTATCTTGAAAGTTGCTCCGTAGGCTCAAAACATGCTCCACGTAAGTCTTTAAGATACACGAATTCCATGTCCTGACTGTTCTCAAACGTGATTTTCACCGTGACTTTATCGCCGACTTTGATGTTTTCAGGCATAATGATTTCACGCTTAATCTTCATAGCGTCACTATGCTTCTGAACCTTGTCGACAGGTACAAAGTATTGACGGTATAAGCCGCCCCAAACCACGTGATTCGACTGATTGTCAACGAAAACTTTAACGCTGTCATCACCAACAATCATTGAGGCTCTGGCGTCTTCAACGGTCCAATCAGTACCTCTGTTCATGATTGCGAAAATGGCTTCCACAGATGCCCGTTCATTCTCCCACATATTTGTACGTTTCTGTGTCAGAATCCAGAGGCGCATGGCATCTGTTTCCTCTGTTTTTGGCTCGATTTCGTTGAATGCCTCCAAAATTCTTGCCTGACTTTCTACATTAAGGTTACGCCAATACATTCCGAGTTCATTTTTGATTGCGCGCTCACGTAACGATTTGATAATCAGTTTGGAAATATCGTGGAAATTATTTCTGTCCAATATCAATGCGATATAAGCCTGCTCTTCAACATCATAACGACGCCAATCTGTGCGTAATTTGTTGATATAGAAAGTTTTGGCTTCCTCAAATTTTTCTGATGTCTCGTATGGGAAGTAACTCATGGCATGCAGGTTTTCCATTGTGATGAATCCACAGATGGCGTCCTTTTTCTTTTTCTGAGTATCAAGCTTATTATATCTTTCAACTACTTCATTTTCAATGAAATGGAAAGCTTTTTCGGTCATCTCTGATTTGTCGCCAAGACGACCGAGTCCGCACAAGATATGTTGTGTGATGTATTCACTCTCAGGCATGCCGTCAATCCACGACCAGCCTCCATTGAGCGTCTGCTTCTTTTCGAGGATATCTAATGCCGATGCGATGTTTTTGTCAACAGCCTCGGTGTCAAAGAGTTTCGATATGTTGGCGCGTTGCTGAGCCTCGTTTTTTGCATCTAAAACCCATGGTGTCTCTTTTAATAAAATAGCCTTCACTTCTTCATTTTTCTGCAACTCCGACAATGTGTCGCCATCGTGTTCTGTCAGCATTTCCTTGATTTTTGGGTTGCCATTGACGATTCTTTGCGCCATTTTGTTGGTGAAATATCTGTAGAAAGCAGAAGCGGCATATTTTTCGTCACTTTCAGCAAGATATGGCAGTGCCTGAATAACGTAAAACACCGGATTTGCGTTGAATTTCAGTTTGATATCGTGATTTCTCTCGCCTTCATTGCTGATGTTGAATTCATACTCTTTCAACGTTTTTGCGTCAACAGTCAAAGAATATGTCTGTGTCATGAATATATCGGTGCTCAACACTGGAAGCAGATGCTGTTCTGCGTCGCTGAAACCTTCAGTAATTGCTGAAAATCTAAAGGTCAACGGATTCAAACCTTTTTGCATCGCCACTTTCCAGCGCACACTCTGACTGCGACCTGCCGGAATTTCACTAATATTAATATTATTGTCGGATAAAATCAATTTTATTGGATTATTATCCTCGTCGAAAATCTCGAGTTTTACGGTCGGTGAAAGGGCTTCATCCGACAGATTTATCACGTTGGCGGCGATCCATAGCGTGTCTTCGTCGTAAACGAATCGAGGCATGTCGGCCATAATCATCAACGGCTGCTGTGTAACGATGCTTTTTTCAAAGTTTCCGACGCTTAAATCCTTATTGTAAGCGAGAATCCTGAAATTCCATCGTGTCAACGCGTCAGGCATGGTGAAGTTGAAGGTCACGTCGCCGTTTTCGTCGGTGCGCAAATCCGGATAGAAGAAAGCGGTCTCGTTGAAGTCTTTGCGTATCTTCGCCGGCGGATTGATATGAGATTCTGTTGATGGTACACTGATAGATTCATTCTCATTTTTGGAGTCAGCGACGCTGTAATATAAATAATCGGCAACAGCGGTTCTGCCTTTTGTATAATATAAGTTTGGAAGCAACGCTACGCTTGAAAACACCGGACTTTCACTGTAATAAAACCGTGCGAGATTGAACGGCTGGTGTTTTATCAATGTTTCAAAACTTTTGTCCGACATGATACTGCTGCTTAGATGCTGATTTGGTTTCGTTCGGAAGTCCCATTGGTGTTTAACGAAATTGTCAAGTGATGCATCGTACATCACCGCCATCAGCGACGATTGAACCGGATTGTTTTTATAGTCTTTCACCGTCACGCTCCATGTCTCTTCCGAACTGGGCAGCACTTTATTACGCTCCGTGTTCAACACTATATCCAACTTCATGTTGTCAAAAGGAACCTCAACATAGTCAATGTACTGTATTTCTGTGTTATATTTCTCCATCGCAACCTGAAAATCCAAACATCCACGGTCTTCTTCGCGAACCTTGTACGACACCTTTACAACATTGTTATTCAGTGAGATACGTTCCGATTTGAGAATCGTTTTGCCTCGTTTCACAATCACTAATGCGGAAACGTTTTTTTCTGACGAACCGACATAATAGTTTACCGTCTCGCCAGGTTGTGCCGTCTTCTTGTCGATGTTAGTCCAACACATCGATTTATAAGGCGTTTTCTTCGATTTCGTATCGAAAACTACATATTTTTCCGAGAAAATCGAAAGAGTGTCGTCAACCGAACGGAGCTCGACGATGTATCTTGCCGGCGAAAATTTTGCGTTTTCCGGTAGCAGTTCAGATTTTCCGTTAACGTCTATAACTCCTTGATAAACAAGTTCTTTTTGGTCGTTTTCTTTTGCGTAATAATCAAATTTCGGGAAATATGCTTTGAGAAGCTGGTCGCTCAAAAGTTGTCTATCGAACTTGCCCAAATCTTTAGTGTATCTGTCCAAATCATTGATTTTGAATATCTTATACTCTATTTTTGTACTTGCAGGAGTGCCGTTGATGTTCGAGACAGAAACCGCCAAATCTTTGAAATCTCTTATATCGATGGATGGAATGTCATTAGACGGGTTAGCTTTCGTTTCAATAGCAATAACGTATTTATTATAAGAGGCGAAGATGTTGTATGTACCGGCCTGCGTCTCGCCTTGTTTGTTGGTCGCCTCGACTTTTACCTCGTATGTGTATCTTGGCATTTTGCAAACTTCAACATATTCCGACGGAGATAATTGAAAATCAAAGTTAAATGTGCCGTCACTTGAGGTAATGTTTTCTCCGGTTGAAACTGTCTCGTCGGCGATATAATGAGGCGTCAGATACCATAGTCTGAACGGGAAAGCTGTCTTTCTGGTTACTACATATTTGTATTGTACATTGTCGAGGCCGAATCCGGACAATGCCGCCACTTTGCCTGAAATCCTCACACTGTCGCCGACACGGTATTCTGTCGCCGGCGATTCAAAAGTCACCTCAAAAGTAGGGCGTTTGTAGTTCTCGACCTTGAATATTGTTCCACCGGTGTTATTTACATTAATCTGATAATTTCCACGCATCCTGTCGGTGGGGATGACGAAGCTGCCCGAAAAAGCACCGAATTCATCTGATTTAACTATCAGAGAATCGATGACTTGATGCATGGGGTCGTAAAAATTCACAACAGCCTCATAATCCGGGAGTAGTTCTTTGTGTTTCTTGGTTTCACGTATTACAATGCCTTTAAATTGCAGGGTTTGTCCCGGACGGTAGATGGCGCGGTCGGTGAAAATGTCTGTCCGTATATTGACGTTGTCTCCTAAGCTGTTTCTACTGAAACTTTCGTAATTGTTAGCTACGAGAGTGTCGTTTTTACCGTAAAGGTGGATAAAGAAATAACCGCGCGAATAGTCAAATGGTGCCACAAGAAAGCCGTTTTTGTCACTGACAGTCTCCCCGATGGCGGTGTATTCGTGTTTTTTTGTCTTATAATTGTAGTCTCTTTTTAAAAATTGCGCCTTGACGTTACCCATCGGCTCGCCAGTCTCGCGATTGACCACGTATACATTCATCGCATTGTCAGTGTCAAGAGTGAAATACGACAGTGAACTGACTTGGAAAGGCGCAAAAACCAGGTCTTTAATATTCTTAAAACTGTCATTATTTGAAAAAACGAGTATATACTGCCCGTTTATCAAAGCCGGAAGCGCTATCAGCGACGAATGTTCGTCATAATCAGTCTCGGCAGGCAGTTTTACTGTGTTTTCAACAACAAGTTGTTTGCCAGACAGAGCATCAATAAGTTCTTCATTATCAAGCCGATAAATTTGTGTGAAATCATCTGCCGACACTTTATAAAGCTTGTATTTTGCTGCCGTGGTATTGCGGTATGTGAGGCCGACAGGGATAGCCTGTCCTTCGACACACACTTTGTTCAGTTGCACGGTAACACTTTTCCGGGTCAGGCTGTTGAGGAACTCCACACACTGATTGTATAACGGATGGTTTTCTTCAAGCAGTTCCATCGCCTCTTCGCAGAGCTGTTTTGCTTTGACGTATTCGTTGCTTACGTATGCCAAATATTCGATTTGCTTGATTTTTATCTTTGCAACCAATTCATTGTCAGGACATTCGGCTGCAAGCTTTGAAAAATCATCATAATTTTTCTCATTGGCATAGTTAAGCTGATTAATCCTATTATTATAATATGCCTTCGTGAAGTTGTTTTTTAAGTCGAAAGCCAATAGTTTTTCGTATAGCTCGGTTTCTATTTTGGAATAACTGTAATTGTCTATAAGACAATGCATTACGTAATCATATAACGTTGGTTCCAGCTCGATGTCGAAGTCATCGGCGTATTCTTCCATTGAGACGCTTTTGATGAATTCGTTGTCCTGGTATTTTAGAATTTCGTCGAAATTATGGTTGTATTTGGCTATTTCGACATTTAAAATCACCTGTGATGCCTTGGAGAGCTTTGGAAGATACGATTTGCAGAATCCTATTACGGTGTCTTGGGGATTTTCATCTGTCAGGCTTAATATTTCGCATCTTTTTACGACAGTTTTTAGAAGCTGCACATCATTTCTATCTTTAACAGCTTGATTTTCAATCTTGTCGAGCACTTTACCGGCCGATTCAGGAAGCAGGTTTTCTATATTTTCGTCAAACTCTTTCCAAAGTTTTTGATAGTCTTGGGCGTTGACAATCAATGATATAGCAAATGCTATTATGAAAAATGCAATTCTTTTCATAGCTATAGATTTTTGTTCACACAAAAAACGCGGAAATAGCGGAAAATATTACTGTCCTTTTGCTATTTCTACAATTTCTGTTATATATGCGTGAATTTATTATTGTTCTTTGGCTTTTTCCGCCATTGCTTTTTTATAGCATTCGCGGCAAAGAGGCTCGTAGCTTTCGGTTTCGCCCAAAACCACAAGTTTGTCGCCTGCGATGGTGCGGTGCGAATATTGCGCCAGACTGCCACAGCGCATGCAGATGGCGTGCACTTTGGTGACGTCTTCAGCTATCGCCATGAGTTGAGGCATCGGACCGAAAGGCTTGCCCATGAAGTCCATGTCAAGACCGGCGATGATAACTCTAATACCTTGATTGGCAAGCTGTTGACATACGTCAATGAGTTCGTTTCCGAAAAACTGCGCCTCGTCGATGCCGATGACGTCGCACTCGTTGGAGTAGAAAAGAATCTGCTGGGCGTTCTCCACCGGGATGGAATGCAAGGCGTTGGCGTTATGCGAAACCACGTCTTCTTCAGAGTATCTCGTATCGATTCCTGGCTTGAAAATCTCGACCCTCAGTTTGGCGATTCTGGCGCGGTTCAGACGACGTATCAACTCTTCGGTTTTGCCTGAAAACATTGAGCCGCAGACAACTTCAATCCAACCCTGGGATTTATTGTGAGAATCTTTTTCGAGAAACATATCCGACGTATTTAATTTTTTTATAATTTTGTTGAGCACAAAATTAAAGAATATTTGATATGGAAACACAAAAAAAATCAGAAAATAATGTTATGCTTGAAATGAAACGTCTTCTAAGCCGTATGATGGTGCAGGTTGACTATATGTTGCGCAACGACCGTGAGATGAGCCGTCTCGACTTCGATGTGATGATGGAATATACACGTGATTTTTATGGTATTTTGTGCGATTGTCAATTAGATATGCAGGAATTTGAAGACCTGAAAAGAAAAAATATAAGCACTGAAATCAATGAAGGCGGAGAACTGATAAATCGTGACGTGGAATTGGAGATAGAAACACCTAACGACAATGTGGATGTTGATGAGGATCATGAAGATTATGAAGATAAGATGGATAAAGAGGATAATGAGGATGAGGAGGATTGGGAAGATGAGGAGGACGAGGTGTTTCGTGTAGAGCAACAAGAGCCCGAGCAAGAATCGGAGGACAACAGCCTCGCCGCCAAACTGCAACGTACTCCGATTTCAGATATCCGTACTGCAATAGGAATCAACGATAAGATGATGATTATCAACGATTTGTTTGGCGGCTCGTTTGAGCGTTACAGCAAGTCGCTCAATGCGCTTAACGAGTTCCCGACACTTTCAGGGGCCAAGGTTTACATGAGCGAGCTTCAAATAGAGCTTCAGTGGGACACAGAGTCGCAGGCATATAAATTGTTGAACGATTTGGTTGAAAGAAGATTCTTATGAAACTGTTTTTAGTCCCTACACCGATTGGTAATCTCGAGGATATCACCCTGAGAGCGTTGCGCGTGTTGCGTGAAGAGGTGGATGTGATTCTCGCAGAAGACACACGTACCAGTGGAAACTTGCTGAAACACTACGACATAAGCAAGCCGATGCAGGCTTTTCATCTGAATAACGAGCACGTCGTTGTGGAACGTATCGCGGAGCGTATCGCCAACGGAGAGCGCATGGCTTTGGTCACCGATGCAGGCACTCCGGCCATTTCCGACCCAGGTTTCATGCTCGTTCGCGAGTGTATACGTCGTGGCGTGGAAGTGGAGTGTTTACCGGGTGCCACGGCCTTCGTGCCGGCTCTCGTAAACTCGGGATTGGCGGCAGACCATTTTATATTTGAAGGCTTTCTCCCTCATAAGAAAGGACGTCAGACCAGGATTAAGCAAATCGTTGAGAATGAATACACTACGATATTGTACGAGTCACCGTTCCGACTTGTGAAAACGTTGGAGCAACTCATCGAGGCGGCCGGTCCCGACAGAAAGGTATCAGTGGCTCGCGAACTTACGAAGATTCACGAGGAGAATGTGAGAGGTACACTCGCCGAAGTCAGAAACTATTTCGCTGAAAAAGAAGTGAAAGGCGAGATTGTTATAGTGTTGGATGGTTTAGACTCTCTTTCTGCAAAGGCTTAACACACAAAGGATTACGGCACAACAGATGATGCCGATGAGTTGCCATGTCCACGGACTTGGATTCGTCTCCTTGTCGTATATCGCCAAGCTTGTTTTCACTGATTTTATGATGGCGTTTGAGGAATAAGTGGCGCCACTTACCGCGTCGATGTCAAGGTTGACGGCTTCTTTCGGCGTGATACCGTAGAAATTCTCCAAAAGATTTGCGTTGGTAACTCTTCTCAAAAAACCTGGAGTCTCTTCATTTTCAAGAATATTGATATTTTCTATTTTGCCATCTTTTATGTTGATTTCCAACGGAATAGGACCGTTGAATCCGATGATGTCGCTGCAAAATTCCTCAGTGTAAATTGTTGTGTCAGCGGCTTGCTGAGCGTGATTGTTTCCGAAGCGGTCGATGCCGAACATCACGGCGAAGAAACCGAGAGCGATAACGAAGATGTAATTTAAAATTCTGATGCTTTTCATTTTTCTGACGTTTATATTGGCAGCAAAATTACAAAAAAAAATAAATATTTTATAATCAGTTCAAAAAAAAGTCCTATCTTTGTAAGTTTATATAAGATATGGAGGGAATTTTTAAAGATTTAAAACCGTTTGAGAAGGCAGAGTACATTATCATGCTTATGCTGGCTGCGGCGATACCGTTACACTGGTTCGCGGCGCAGGTGGGTGAGGCTGCTTTGTTGGTGTGCGCCGCCGCGAAGATAGTGTTTGAACAGAAATTCCAACTGAACCGGGAACAACTGAAATACAAATGGGTTTACATCATATATGCACTTACCTGGCTGATATATCTCATCGGGATGTTATATACTGAAAATCAGTGGTTTGGCTGGATTCAGGTAAGCAAAAAACTTGGTTTCCTCATTTTCCCGACGATTTTCCTGTTTTCAGACATGTCGTATCTTACTAAAAAAAGAGTCACCGCCATCGGGCACGCTCTGATAGCCGGTTGCCTTCTGTTTTTCTTCATACAGTTGAGTCTGGCATTCTATGACCTTATATTCAACGGTTGTACAAGCGACAGGTTTTTCGATGAGGAATTGATGAAGGTGATTCCTGTGCAGCACAGCTACATGTCGATGTATGCCTGTCTGTGTCTGATGTTCTGTTTTGTCGAGTTTTTTGAAAATAAAAGCCGTAAGGCGAAGATAATCAACTTGTTGGCCTATTTCACACTTGTTGTGATGATAATTCTGCTGAGTTCGCGTGCAGGCTTGATATGGATGGTCATGACATTCATCATTCAGTGGGCGTGGCTTACGTTCATCATGAAAAAAAGAGTACTGGGAATCATTGTCGGTTGCCTCTTTGTAGTCATGGTGATTGGTTCTTGGATGCTTTTCCCTCAGAGTGCTGAACGTATCAAATTGACTATCATGAAGTTGACAACGGAGAATCAGTCGGATCACAGGTTGACGCAGTTTAAGGGATATAAAGAGGTGATAGACGAAAACTGGCTTTTTGGTGTAGGTACCGGAGACAGATGTGATGAGATGGAGATTTCGTATATGAGATATAAAGAAGAGATTATCGAAAAAATAGGTCCGGAAGTGGCAGGCGAAATCGACAAATACATCAAAAAAGAATGGTATGAGCCTTGGGAGACTATGCGTGAAAACATAATGAAAAAAGCTGAAGAATATGGTCGCGATCCGGATATGGTGAACAGCTACATTATCGATTATATGTACATCTGCTATGCCATCGACAAGGAGACCAACGCGCATAATATGTTTATAGAAACGCTGATAAGCGTGGGAGTGGTCGGGGTGATGCTGTTGTTGGCTTATTTCCTGCTCCCGATAGTTCTGTGGATACGCCAAAAACGGTTTGATATCTTCTTTTTCACGTTTTTGATGATGGTGTTTTTCAACGCCATGTTTGAGTCGGTGTTTGAGCGACAGTTGGGTATAATATTCTTCTGTTTCTTCAATTCACTGATGTTTTATATGTCTTTCATAAGTAAACCGGATAAAAATAATCAATAATGAGAAGATTTTTAGCACTTGCATTATTATTTGGAGCATTTGTATTTGCTGAGGCTCAAGAACTTCAGATTCCACTTAATGATGATTATGAGATGGATGTACAGAAGGCAGCCTATAGCTCTGATTATATATTTCACACTGCATTGAGGGCGTGGTCGGAGTATGATTTCAAGGATATCATAAATCTTGATAGTGTCAACAACAAGTATCGTATCAATATACAGAGAAAAGGCAAGTCTTCGGGTTATCTCATGAATTCTATCTTTAACGATGATTTTGTGAGAATGAGAAATGACGAGTATTATGTTGCTATAAATCCTGTCGTGGACTTTGAAGTCGGTTCAGACGGCCATCGCTCGACATGGGTGAATACAAGAGGTATTGAGATAAAAGGAACTTTGGGAAATAACTTCGCATTTTACACCAATATTCGTGAGAATCAGGCGGTTTTCCCTGAATATGTTGATAAGTATTGTCAGACTATCGGAGTGGTTCCCGGACAGGGATTTGCCAACAAATACAAGAAAAACGGAAGAGATTTCACCAATGCTGCGGCATATCTCGCTTTCCGTCCTGTCAAATGGTTTGACGCCACATTGGGTTACGGCAAGAACTTCATCGGCGACGGCTATCGTTCCTTGATGTTGTCGGACAACGCTTCAAGTTATCCGTATCTCAAGGCTACGGCTAATTTCTGGCGCATCCAATATACATGTATGTATGCTCAGATGACCGACAGGCACAGGGTTTTGGCAGACAAATCATATGCACGCAAGTGGGCAGTCATCCATTATTTTGATATAGCTGTTACAAAACGATTCAATATAGGATTTTTCGATGCAGTCGTAGCAAAGGCACAAGACTCGTTGGGCAACCGCAGAGGCCTTGATATGCAATATCTTAACCCTATAATCTTCCTTCGTTCGGCTGAATACTATGCCGGACAATCGCCTGACAACGCGATTCTCGGTTTGAATGCCAGCGTTATCGTTGGAAAGCACACCACCATATACGGTCAGTTTGTTCTCGATGAGATGACAGTGAAGAAATTTGTTGCATTTAAAGGATATGCTGGCAACAAGCAGGCTTATCAGCTTGGCGTGAAGAGTTACGATTGCTTTGGTGTGAAGAATCTGTTTTTACAGTTGGAAGGCAATATCGTGAGACCTTATATGTATTCGCATACTCCGCAAGGAACGGGATGTGGTGTCGGAGAAGACAACTGGGCGCATTACAACGAGCCTTTGGCGCATCCTTGGGGAGCGAACCTGTGGGAAATGGTTTTCCGCAGCCAGTATAATTGGAAACGAATGTATTTCAAATATAAGCTGAATTACGGACAATATGGTGATGATTGGGATGTTGAGAATGATGTTTGGGCAAACTACGGGCATAATGTTTATAACGATTACAACATGGCCATTCAGATTGAGGGATATGACCAGAATGACGGTCATTTCCTCTTGACCGGAAGAAAGACTACTGTGATGATGAACGATTTTGTCGTGTCATATCTGATCAATCCGGCTTATAACATGAACGTTTTTGCTGAGGTGGCACACCGTCATTTTGCCGCAGAAGGTATGAAGGATCAAAATGATTTCATCTTCAGCTTCGGAATAAGAACAACTTTGGATAGAAAGTATTACGATTTTTGATAAATGACTCCACTTGTATCCATAATAATGCCTTGTTATAATGCCGAGCGTTATATCGCGCAAAGCATAGAGTCGGTGTTGGCGCAAACCTACCAGAACTGGGAATTGCTAATTACCGATGACGGTTCCACGGATAGAAGTGTTGATATTGTCAGCAGATACAGTAAACACGATGACAGGATCAATGTGCTGGTTCCTGATGAGCATAGTGGCATTGCGAGGACGAGAAACCTGTCGATTTCGCTTGCAAAAGGACGTTTTGTGGCGTTTCTTGACAGCGACGATATCTGGAAAAGCGACAAACTCGAGAAACAAGTGAATTTTATGCTTGAAAATAATGTCGCGTTTACATATTCCAGTTATGAAATCATTGATGTACAAGGGAAACTGAAAAAAAAGATAGTGAAGGACGCTGGTGTTATGAGTTATAAAAAATATCTCAGAAACACCATAATTTGTTGCGGAACGGTGGTTGTTGACCGTGAAAAAACGGGGCATTTTGCAACGCCTATTATCAAAACCAGCGAGGATATGTCGTTGTGGCTCAGCATCATGAAAAGAGGTTTTGACGCATATCCTGTGCCGGGACCGCTTCATCGGTACAGGGACACGCCAGGTTCAGCTTCAAGCAATAAATTCAAGGCTGCGTGCGATGTGTGGAGAGTTTATCGGAAAATAGAAAAGCTTTCATTGCTGCAATCAGCGGTAAATTTTGTGTGTTATTCGTTTAATGCAGTTAAAAAACATGTTTTCTGAAGGCGATTTCGAGATTTACCGTCATGCATGGAGATATGCACTGTCACCAGATTGTGAGCCGCAACTATCTGATTCACAATGTAATGTGTTGTTAAAAAAAGGCGGTTGGCTGGTTCGTAACACCTACGATTTTGATTGTGAGGAGGAAACAGAATTCTGGTATGTGATAAAGGATTCTTTTGGTGGGATGGACGAGCATTCGCAAAACGAACGTAAGAAACTGCGTCATGCTTTGAGAAATTTTGATTTTCAAATTGTTGATATTGACTTGGTTAGAAAAAAAGCATATCCTATTCTCAAGGCTACGTTTGTTGATTATAATGTGACTGATCGCGCGATAAATGAGGCTGTTTTTGCAGAATATCTCGACAACTGCAGCAAAGAAAATTTTGATTTTTGGGGCGCTTTTGACGTTGAAACGCACGAGTTGGTCGGTTTTTGTGCCGTTCGTGTTTTCGATTACTCGTGCGAGTATGGCTTGATTGGCTTTGAGCCGAAATACAAGCACAATGCATCGTATCCATATTACGGATTTTTCTATAAAATGAACGAGTATTATCTTGATAATAAAAAATTTAGATACGTAGCTGACGGGGCGAGAAGCATTACGGAACATTCAAATATCCAGCCGTTTTTGGAGAAGAATTTCAAATTCAGGAAAGCGTATTGCAAGTTGAAAATCAAATATAAATGGTGGTTTGGAATTGCGGTTAGAGTGTTGTTGCCGTTTAGGAAATTGATATGGAATAGAAACGTTAGGGCGGTTTTAAATATGCATGAATATCAAAGCCATTAGCTACTAGCCATTAGCGGGCTAGATTCTAATGGCTAATGGCTAAAACCTAATGGCTAAAATTGATGAATATGATAATAAAATATATTTTTGATCGAATTTTTGCGTTAATCGGACTGATAATTTTATCGCCGATAATTTTGGTGGTTTTTATCATTCACAAGATAAAGATGCCGAAAGGGAACTTTTTGTATTGTCAGGTGAGGATAGGCAAAGACGGCAAGCCGTTCAGAATCTTTAAGATACGAACATTGAAAGACAACTCGGAATCTCTTGGCACAATAACCGTTGCTGACGATGAGCGGGTTTTGCCGTTTGGAAAGTGGCTGCGTGAAAGTAAATTCGACACTTTTTTAGAGCTTATTAATATATTAATAGGTGACATGAGTTTCGTAGGTCCGCGTCCCGATGTGCCTGGCTATGCCGACAAACTCGAAGGCGACGATAGAGTTATTTTGAAGATGCGTCCCGGATTGACGGGTCCCGCTTCGATAAAATACCGTCATGAGGATAGGATTTTGGCGCAACAAAACGACCCGCAAAAGTATAATGATGAGGTTATCTGGCCCGATAAGGTGAAAATCAATAAGGAATACTACGAAAATTGGTCGGTCTGGAAAGATATTTCGATACTTTGGAAGACGGTTTTGGGGAAATAATACATTGATTATCAGGGAGATATAAAATTTTTCAAAAATAAGTGCAAATTTTTGTCGCGCGTATTGAAAAACGTCGTACTTTTGCACTCGCAAACGGAGAAAACCGTTGTTAGCCTCCTTAGCTCAGTTGGTTAGAGCATCTGACTGTTAATCAGGGGGTCTCAGGTTCAAGTCCTGAAGGGGGCGCAAGAGAGATTACAAAGTGTAATTTTTTATGTTTCATGTTATTAATTGAGAGAATGGATACCAACAGGCGTTCATTCTTTTTTTTAACTTTACAATTATGAAATCAGTTTTAGGCATTGGAAACGCTCTCGTGGATATTCTCACGAGAATTGATAACGACAACATTCTCAATGAGTTAGGACTGCCGAAGGGCTCGATGCAGCTCGTTGATGACAAGGTTTCGGCGAAAGTCGCGAAAGCTCTTGAGAAGTTCGACAACTCGATGGCTCCAGGTGGATCGGCGGCAAACACCATACACGGCTTGGCTAAATGCGGAGTAGAGACAGGATTTGTAGGTTTTACCGGCAATGACAAGGTCGGCAAGTTTTTTGACGACGCCATGAAATCTGTGGGAGTGAAGCCTATAATGTTCCATGGTGACGTGCCATCAGGCATCGCCCAAGCCATCATCTCTCCTGATGGCGAGCGCACCTTTGCAACTCACCTCGGAGCTGCGATTTTGCTGAGTGAAAACCATTTCACTTTGGACATTTTCAAAGGCTGGGACTACTGTTATATTGAAGGATATTTGATTGCAAACCGTCCGCTGTTCAAGAAGGCGATAGAACTGGCTAAACAAGCTGGCTGCAAGGTTGTTTTAGACCTCGCTTCATACAATGTTGTGGAGGATAACCGTGACTTCCTGATGGAACTTATTCCTCAAATTGACATCGTTTTCGCCAATGAAGAAGAGGCTAAAGCATTGACACAGAGTACTCCTGAAGAAACTCTGGAATTCCTTTCAAAGCATTGCGAGATAGCAATCGTGAAAGTAGGAAGCAAAGGCTCGATGATTAAGCGCGGCAATGAGAAAGTGACTGTCGGATGCAACAAAGTGAACGTTATCGACACCACTGGTGCCGGCGATATGTACGCGGCCGGATTCCTCGCAGGACTCATCAACGGATATGATCTGAAAAAATGCGGTGAACTGGGCACTTGCCTCGCAGGAAATGTGATACAGGTTCTTGGTGCAAAACTCCGTGAGGATCAATGGGAAAAAATAATTCTTGATTATTTTAAATAGGTATAGATTTTTTTTGTACTTTTGCACCCACATTGAAAAAAAGTATTAATAAATATAGAATTTAGATAAAATGAAGGTATTCCAGACAGACGACATTCGGAACATCGCTCTCATTGGAGCTGCTAAATCCGGAAAGACCACGCTTGCTGAAAATATGATTTTCGAAGGCAAGCTCATCAACAGAAAAGGCGACACTACAAGTAAGAACACAGTGTCAGACTACCGCCCAATCGAGATGGAACGCGGTATCTCTGTTAACGCCAGCTTGTGCTACACAATCTACAACGACAAGAAAATCAATATCTTGGATACTCCTGGCTTTAGCGATTTCTCTGGCGATATCGTCGCTTGTCTGACCGCTGCCGACACAGCTGTTTTCACAGTCAACTCACAGTCAGGTGTTGAGGCCACAACAGAAAACGCATGGAAGCACGCTGCTAACACAAACAAACCTGTCGTGTTCTTCATGAACCAGCTCGACCACAACAACGCCAACTTTGACGACACAATTCATCAGTTGAAGGAATACTTCGGTGATAAGGTCACTCCAATCCAGTTCCCAGTTAACGCTGGTGAAGGCTTCAATGCTGTCATCGACCTCATTATGAAGAAGATGCTCGTTTTCAAGAACGGCAATGGCGCTCCTGAGATCCAGGACATCCCTGCAAACCTCGCTGACAAAGCCGCTGAGCTTCATGACGCTCTCATCGAGCACGCTGCAGAAGGCGACGATGCTCTTATGGAGAAATTCTTCGACGAAGGCACACTTTCAGAGGAAGATATGGAAAAAGGTATCCGCATGGGTATTGCAAAACGCGAGATGTTCCCTGTTATTTGCGGCGCAGCTAAAGGCGGTGTCGGTGTGGCACGTCTCCTTGAATTCATCGTCAACGCTTGCCCTTCACCGGCACACGTTGCTCCTGTCAAGGCTGAGAACGGCACAGAGTTCCACAACGACGTGAACGAGCCGACAGCAATGTTCTTCTTCAAGATTTCTAACGAGCAGAACGTTGGTGATGTCGCAATGGCACGTATCTACGGCGGTACAGTGGCTGAGGCTCAGGACCTCGTCAACCCACGTACAGGCAACAAAGAGCGTATCTCACAGATTCTCGTTTCTAACGGTAAGAACCGCGAGAGAGTTGAGAAAGCCTGTGCTGGCGATATCATCTCAACAATCAAGTTGAAAGATGTCCGCGTGAGCGACAGCCTCGTCGACGCAAAGGTCGCAGAAGCTGCATTCCCGGCAATCAAGTTCCCAACACCAATCTTCTCAGTCGCCATCAAGGCTGTGAATTCACAGGAAGATGAGAAACTTGGCGGTATCCTCAACGATATGCACAAGACAGACCCTACAATCATTACAGGTATGTCACGTGAGTTGAGACAGAACATCCTTCAGTGCCAGGGTGAATATCACCTCAATACAATCAAATGGTATCTCGACAACGTTCACAAGATTGCTGTTGAGTTCGCATCACCTAAGATTCCTTACAGAGAGACCATCACAAAGGCTGCTAACGGCGACTACCGTCACAAGAAACAGTCAGGTGGTTCAGGTCAGTTCGGTGAGGTTCACATGCGCTTGGCTCCTTACTACGAAGGCTACACCGATCCAACAGACCTCCAGGTCCGTGACACTCAGGAGTACGACCTCCCATGGGGCGGCAAGCTCATCTTCAAGAACTGCATCGTCGGTGGTGCTATCGACGCACGTTTCATGCCGGCTATCTTGAAAGGTATCAACGAGCGCCTCGAAGAAGGTCCTCTTACGGGTTCATACGCCCGCGACATCATCGTCTACGTTTATGATGGTAAGATGCACCCAGTCGATTCAAACGAAATGGCATTTAAGATCGCTGGTCGTATGGCATTCTCAATCGCTTTCAAGGCAGCAGGTCCTAAGATCATGGAACCTATCTACGATTTGACAGTCCGCATGCCGGAAGATATGATGGGTGCAGTCAACACAGACCTTCAGGGTCGCCGCGCCATCATCATGGGAATGGATTCAGACAGAAATTACCAGATCATTCGCGCAAGAGTGCCGCTCGCAGAGATGGATAGATATTCAACATCATTGAGCTCACTCACCTCAGGTCGTGGTTCATTCACAATGGAATATGCAGAATATGCACAGGTTCCAGCCGATGTCCAGACCAAGCTGTTGAAGGCTTACGAGGAATCGAAGAAGGACGAAGATTAATATTAGTTGACAGTTAGTCAGTTAAAACCAAACGACATAAATCAGTCTGGATAAGCTATCGCTTACCGCAAGGCCTGATTTATTGTCGTTTGGTTTTTTATGCGAAATTTTTTCTTGGAAAAGTGAAAATTATAATTTAATTTTGCCAAGAAAAATTGATGACATGAAAAATTTTAACCCGGCAATTGAATTAGAACAGCAGATTGGCAAGCAGATTTATGAAGCGTTGCAGGGCCCGGTAGTGGAAGAAGTTCTGCGGAAGACCAAAATTTCCAATAACGACGCTTATTGGCGGAGCAGTATGGAGGGGCACAGTTTGAAGGTGCAGCCTGAACTTTTGCCTGATTTTTATGATCTTTGCCAGGAGGTGAAAAATAAGTTGAATTTCACTGAAAAAGTCGATTTTTATATTACTGGCGATGCGACGGTGAATGCGTTTTCGCTTGCCGCTGAGGGTGAGGGCGAGCCGCATATTGTGAATGTTAACTCGGCTTTGTTCGACCTTATGACAGAGGACGAGCTGCGTTTTGTTATCGGGCATGAGTTAGGCCATTTGGTTAATAAAGACACGGCTTTGGCGCGACTGATACAATTCGTATTCCCACAAAATTCTAATATTCCTGTGTCGCTGTTCTATAAGATCCGCTTGCACGAACAGTTGGCGGAGCTGGTGGCCGACCGTTACGGTTTTATGGCAACCGATGACATGGACGTGTGCGTGACGGCGTTCTTCAAGATGGCTTCGGGTTTGGATTTGACGAAGATGAACGTGAGTATCGATGCTTTGATTGCCGATAACAACCGCCGTTTGGATTATTTCTTGAAAGACAAAGGCATAAGCCGCGCTTCGCACCCTGTCAACCCGATTAGAGTACAGGCGCTCAATCTGTTTGCCAATGCTAAGTCGGAAGAAGAACTGAAAAACGGCATGGACGAGCTGATTTCGATATTGCTGAAGGTGGGCGACAGCGAGTTGGACGAGCATCTGGCAAGGTTTATGGCGTCGGCAGGTCTCATTGTTGCTTCGCTTGACGGCGAGATGCACGAGGATGAGTACAAAGAGATAATTGAGTCGCTTGCAGCGATGAAGATTTTCCCTCGCCAGTTCCTTGACGAGATAGCGGCAGGTGATGTAGGCGATATCTTTAACAAGTCGGTTGAAGGCATTTTAAAGGTCAATCCAGGCATGCGTGACGGCTTATTGGACTATATGATTCAGATTGTCATGGCCGACAAGAAAATCGCTACTGAAGAAGTTAAATGGCTATACGATTTCGGTGGCAGCATCGGTTTTAGCGAGATAGAGGTGGCATCGGCGATAGCGGTGGCGATACAAAGGAATTATGTGCCGGGGCTGGAGGCGATTTGCTGAGAAGGAGGGATTGATTGAGATGAAATAAATAGATTTAATATGGAACATCAACGACATATTCATAAGTTATAGTCGCCATGATCTTGAAAATGTAAAAGAGGGAATGGCAGGAATAGAACAATCAACTACTGCTCGCTGTTGGATGGATTTAGATGGCATCGAAAGCGGTACCGGCAACCGCATTCCATTATGGATGTTTGTCTTAAAAAAATAAATTATTATGTACATTATGAAAACATTAACCGTATACCTCTTTCTGTCTTTGGCCGTTTTGTTAGCATCGTGCGGTGAAAATAGTGAATCAGGCAAACACAGCAAAGTTGGCGACACAACGGGTGTCCCCGAATGGTTAACCGGCGAGGACAGCATCGCATATATCGAGAACCACACAGTGAAAAGCCCTATTTCAGTAGCCGATTTGCTGGGTCTCGCGGAGGTGCATACGGTCGAGGAATATGCTTTGAATTATGAGAATTCCTATGGTGACGTGGAAGAATATCCGGAAGCCGGGAGTGTGCAGGTCACGCCGCGCGACTCTGCCGCAATGCGCCTGGCCAACCGTTTTATGCGGATGAACTATATCGTAGACATGAATGGTGATGCCAACGACAAGCTCCAGTGGGCATTGGCTGTGAATGCCGTCCTCGACACTTTCAGACTGTCCGTGCCTTCGGTGCCTTACGACTCGGCACTCTTTGAGATTGAACGGGTTATGACCAAATTCTCATCGCTGTCACAAATGGAGATGAATTTTATGAGTTTTATCGCCTCATCGGTCGACTATTATCGCACTGTTGAGGCTTACCGTCAGTGGCTGTCGGCGGTGCCTGACGAGTTGAAAACACTTGCGCAAGAGGAATATGTGGCGTGGCACGACCTGAATGCAGCCCGTTTTGAATTCTGGAGGGACGTGTCATACCAGCAGGAGTGGTACAGCATGAAGCCGATGGAAATAGAGATATATTACGAGAATCTTTCAAGCAACCGCCGTGCCGAGCTGGAGTTGGAACGTGGCATTATATTGGAGGGCAAACCTTACCGTCAGAAAGGCAAGACAGTGACGGCTGAGCAATGGGAAGAGTGGATTTCCGAGCATTCCGTTCCTGAGGATATGGAGTATCTTATGGAAATAAATTCGGAACTTATTCCGAGCGACAGCCTTGTTGCAGACCATGTAAACACGTTGAAATCAACATTTTCACGGTGGTTGGCGGCACGTCAGGCGATGGCTTCTGCACTTCCTAAGGAAAGAGGCATTTCCTATAACAACCTCACAGCCGACATATACAGTCGTATCATAGGCAAGTTGGAGCCGATTATTATTCTATAACCCCACTTCCCAGCACCACCGGCTCTTTCTCGTCATAAATCGTCCCAAACTGACCACACGCAACACCAGATATCATCACGTCCGAATGGATTGTCAAGCCTTTGGATGTGATGCTCAATGTTCCGGTGCGGAACTCCGGCTGATGACGGATTTTATATCTAACCTTTTCACCTTCAGTGAACTTGATGACTGGGTTCATCGCCTGTACATCGACAAGCTCTATAACGTTGGTGTATTGCGCCTCAGGGTCGTAGCCTTGAGAGACATAAACGATATTGTTTTCAGTGTCTTTTTTCACCACAAACCACGGTCCGCCGCCTAAGCCCAAGCCTCTGCGCTGACCGATGGTGTGAAACCAGAATCCTTTGTGTGTGCCGAGTTTCTTGCCTGTCTCGAGTTCTATGATGTCGCCTTCTTTTTCGCCCACGTACTCGCGGATGTAGTCGTTGTAGTTGATTTTCCCAAGGAAACAGATGCCTTGCGAGTCGTGTCGTTGTGCGCTGGGAAGTCCGTATTTCTCCGCAAGTTGACGTACCTCGCTCTTCGGTATCGCCCCGACTGGAAACATCGCTTTTTTCAGCTGCGGATAAGTTATCCTCGCAAGAAAATCTGTCTGGTCTTTGAATGTGTCCACTGCCGTTCCGAGCCACGCCACGCCGTTATCGTCAATCCATTGCTGAGCGTAATGGCCTGTGGCGATGCGGTCAAACTGATAGCCTGCCTTCTCCTCGAAAGCACCGAATTTTATGAAACGGTTGCACATCACGTCGGGGTTCGGTGTCAAGCCTTTGCGCACCGACTCCATAGTGTATGCCGCTACACGTTCGTAATATTCTTTCTGCAGGTCGACGATGTCGAATTTGCAGCCGTATTTCTTTGCGATGTAAGTGGTTATTTCAATGTCTTCCTCCGAAGGGCAGTCCATAAGGTCTTCCTTGCCTTCAAGGCCGATCTTGATGTAAAAAATATGAGGGTCGATGCCTTGCTCCTTGAGGAGTGGCACTATCACGGAACTGTCGACGCCGCCAGAGACTAACGCTGCTATCTCCATCGGTTATTTTCTCTTCTCGTAAATGGTTCTCTTGATAGGGATGGTGAAGCCGTAATGACCGCCCATCTCGGTCTCAGCTGAGCCGTAGATGCCGCCGTTGCGTTTGCCTTTGTAGGCTGCCCACATACGGTCGCCATATGAGAAATACCACCACTCACCAGGGAAATTGACGAAACCTTGTTTTTTCATGATTTTGATAAGAGCCTTGCGGTTTTTCCTCTGTGCCTTGGTGATATGGCTGTTGAATGTGAATGTTGAGTCGTTGTATTCATGGAACTTGGTGCCATAGTCGAGATCGACACCGTTATCGTCGCACAATGCCACGTCGACAGCACCGCCGGTCTCATGTCCGCCAATACTTCCCTTAGGGTCGTCAGTCTTAAACTTGGCGAGTTTCATAGCCTCGTGACGGCCAATGCCCGGATTGTGCGCCGTAATCTCAGCGATGACTCCCTCAAAAACATCGTTCATCTTGATTCTTGAACGGAAGACCTTGTAAATCTTGAGGTTAAGCCCGTCAGGAAGCTTGTCGGCGATATTGTAAATCTTGAAAAGAACCTTTTTTCTTATAAGGATAGGCTCTTCGAGTGTCTCTTTGTTGAAGATGATGTGACGATGCGGCAGGAAGTCGACGAGCGGATCGAAGCATTCGTGAACGTGTACCTTGCTTACATAACGTCTCGACATGAATCTTCTCAAGCCCATGACATACATTAAATGATGCAAATGGAATCTGAAATGTCTTCTCCTTCTCTTTGACTTAAAGTACCAAATCAACCAAATAAGAATGATGAGCGCGACTGCCCCGATGATGAAATTCGGAATGTTCGCGATAAGCATCTCCTTGTGGTTTTCATACCATTTGATTAGTTGTTCTAACATATCTTTTTTTATTTTACTTCAACTGAAATCGGGCAATGATCGGAATGTTTCGCATCCGGAAGTATCGCTGCCCCGACTAATTTATCCTTCAATGAATTCGTAACTATATGATAATCAATGCGCCATCCTTTGTTGTTCGCTCTTGCGTTGGCACGATAGCTCCACCATGAATAATGATTAGGCTCCTTGCAGAGATGGCGGAAACTGTCGATGTATCCGTCGCCGAGGAAATCGGTAAACCACTGGCGCTCTTCAGGTAAAAATCCCGAATTTGTGGCGTTGCGCACCGGGTCATGGATGTCGATGGCCTCATGACAGATGTTGTAATCACCGGAAAGAACAAGGTTCGGACGTGTCTTCCTCAACTCGTTGACATATTTCCTGAAGAAATCGAGCCACTCCATCTTGAAATCCTGACGTTCCTCGCCTGTTGTTCCCGAAGGATGATACACGCTGACGACCGACAAATCCCCGAAATCAGCTCTCAGGAAACGTCCTTCGTCATCATATTTCTTGTTGTTCATGCCAAAAACAACGCTGTCTGGTTCTTTTTTCGTGAGAATTCCGACGCCGCTGTAGCCTTTTTTCTGTGCGGAGAACCAATAGCTGTGATAGCCCATGGCCTCAATCTCCATCACAGGAATCTGGTCGGGAGTAGCTTTAAGTTCCTGAAAACAAACAACATCCGGCGATACTGTGTCAAGCCAGTCAAGCAATCCTTTCGAGATCGCAGCACGGATTCCATTTACATTATAGCTTATAATTTTCATTCTTTTTAAAGCCATTAATTCATTGTGCAAAAATAAATAATAATTTTTTATAAAAAAACATTCATTATAAAAATTCATTTTTTATTTTTGCGATATGAGTTTTAGATTAAAAACACGAGCGAAGATTTTTCTTAAGTCGTTGAACAAGTGGCGTTTAGCTCATTTGTCCGACCGCCAGCTGATGATATTTTTGGCTATTCCTACCGGATTTTTGGCAGGAGTGGCTGCTGTTTTGATAAAATTTCTCACACATTCTATACGAGATTTGTTTTTCTATCTGAGAGGCTTGAACAGCAACTTCAATCTTTTGTTTTTCATCTTGCCTGCAATAGGTATCATCCTGACTATCATTGTGATACGATATATCATCAGGCGCGAGGTGGGGCATGGTATTCCCGGTCTGCTCTACGCTTTGTCGCGAAACAAAGGCATGGTGAAACCTTACACTACGTTTTCTTCCATCATCACCAGCACTTTGACGGTGGGCTTCGGCGGATCTGTCGGATTGGAAGGTCCTTCGGTGTCGACAGGCGGTTCCATCGGCTCGAATATCGGCCAGTTGCTGAAACTTAACCAGAAACAAATCAACGTGCTGATAGGCATGGGCGGCGCCTCGGCGTTGGCGGCAATCTTCCAAGCTCCGATAACAGGCGTCATATTTGCTATGGAGGTCTTTATGATCGACATCTCCATGACGGCGCTCATCCCAATCATCATCTCGGCTTTCTGCGCGATTCTGACATCATATTATTTCCTTGGACGCGCTTTTGAATACGAAATCACCATTGCGGAGTCGTTCGTACCGTCAAACTCATTGTATTACGTGGGTCTGGGCATCGTTGTCGGACTTGTCTCGGCATATTTCATGAAGGTTTATTTCGGTGTTGGAAAACGCTTCGGAAAGATTGAAAATCAATGGAAACGCTTTGTTATAGCCTCTCTCGGCCTCGGTGTCCTGATTTTCGTATTCCCGTCGTTATACGGTGAGGGTTACGAGACTATCAACGCGGCGTTGAATGGCAAGGCGTCGGATATACTGCAAAATACCGTGTTCCAGCAGTTCGGCGATAATATCTGGGTCGTGGTGCTTATCTTCGTGGCCGTAATCTTGTGCAAGGCATTCGCCACCTCGCTCACGTTCGCTGCAGGCGGCGTCGGAGGTACTTTTGCTCCGGCTTTGTTCCTCGGTGCGATGACTGGTATGGTCTATGCATTGGTTATCAATACCTTGGGAATAGGAAACCTTGATGTGGCAAAGTTCTCACTCGTCGGAATGAGCGGCCTTATCGCTGGCATGCTGCACGCCCCACTGACTGGCATCTTCCTCATCGCGGAAATCACCAACGGATACTCGCTGATGGTGCCTCTGATGATAGTGTCGGCTCTGTCACTTGCAATCAACCGTGTCTTCTTCAAAGAGTCGATTTATACTCAAAGTATAGCCGAAAAAGGCGTGAAAGTGTCGTTTAACAAGGACGAAACCATCCTTAACATGATGACTTCCAGTCACTTAATCGAAACTAACTTCATCACCATACGTCCCGACCAGACTCTCGGCGATCTGATTCCAGTCATTGCGGAATCGTCGAGAAACATCTTCCCGGTAGTGGATGAAAACGGTGAGTTCAAAGGGCATATCTTGTTCGACGACGTGCGCAAATTCATGTTCGACACCTCGCTTTACGGCACTTCCATTGAAAAAATCATGGTTTATCCCGACTATGTCATCAATTATGACGAGTCGATGGAGAGCATTGTGCAGAAATTCGAGGAATCGCACAAATACAATATAGTTATTGTTGAAAACGGGAAATATATAGGCTACATCTCGCGAGCCAATGTCTTCACTGCTTATCAGGCGACCCTGAAGGAGATTTCCGCCGAGTAGGATGCAAAAAACGTTCCACCCACAACATCCACATCAAGAAAATCACCACATAAAACATTATCTTGAAGATAACATCGTGCGCCAAGGCGAAGTCATGCGGATAAGGCCTCAAAAACAGGCATATTCCAACGATTCTCACCACATTTGTGAACTCGATGATTACCAAGCCGAGTGGTATGTACCATGCCTTGTGTTTCCACGGTCCCGGGAAGATGAGCATTAAAAAGAGCCAGTGCATCCATTGCTTGAGACTGGTGCATTCTGGAGCCACCGTGACACTTGAATAAGTTCCCTCGTTGTTGAGGAAAACAATGGTTCTGTTGTTTGTGAAAAAATCCATACTGAAGATATGCTCCAAAGTCCAGGTGCTCTGGTCGAAAAGCAATGTCGATGCCCAGGCGAAAAGTCTGTCGACAGCACCTTTCAGCGGCCAGTAGTCAAGACGTTCGTTCCAAAACGTGTAAATGAAATGGAAACTGAAAATCAACACGAAAAACAGCCCCACGTCGAAATAAGTCTGGTATCTTTTATCGGCGTAAAGCTCTTTGATTTTCTGTTTGTTGAGTGTCATGAGCTACTGAATCTTATATCCTACAGTGATTTGTATTGAACTCGTTTTTGACTGAGCACTGGAATATCTGTATCTGATGTTGTATGGGTCGTCATCGATAATGTATGGCTGCTTTGCCTTCAATACGTCGGTAAGACCGAGTATGTAGCGTGCCGACACGACAATATTGTCGAAGAAATAGCCTGTTATACCACCTGTGATGCAGAAATTCAACGGATTGAACTCATTGTTGCTGTTGTAAACGACATCTTTGTGAACAATGCCGCGTTCAATCTCTTTAATGGCTCTGAAACAATAACTTGGCTGTATTCCGAAGTCAACGGACATGCGGTTTTCAATGGCGCGATATTTCAGCAGAATAGCCGCAGAGATGTTACTCATTTTCATCTTGCCTGTGTAACCGTAGGTCACGAAATCATCATCACTGTAGTTTTTCTTGTCAACTTTGCCGTTTAGCTTGTAGCCGTATTGATTGTAAAGCAGTTCCATTTGCAATCCGAGGTTCTCGCTGAGTTCATATTCGACAAATCCGCCTATCGCGAAACCACCGGTAATTTTAACCGACGCGTCGTAAACCGGAAGATATGATACCGAATACGAGACGGTGTCATGATTAACGATATTAGGAACCGTATTTACCTCACTATCATCGTAATAGAGAGAGTTACTTATGTTCATAGTGTTGATGTTCCCGCCCACATAAATACCATAACTGATGTTTTCCTGAGCCGATAATTTTATGCCGAATATCGCCAAAAGGCAAACCAAAAACGCGACTTTTCTATCCATTTTTCAAAAAAAATTTTTACAAAAGTAAGCAAAAAAAATAAAAAGCAGTATATTTGTGAGATTTTTTTTAAGATTTTTTATGAATTTGATAGTCACATGCATTCAGAACGACGTCATCGCACGAGACCCGGAAGCCAATCGCCGTCATCTCGATGAGATGCTGAAAACCGTTGAAAACACTGATATTATCGTGTTTCCGGAGACGTTTACCACAGGCTTCCCTGCCGACCCGAATGTTTTTGCCGAAGAAGTTGGCGGCGTGACGATGCAGTGGATGTTGGAGAAGGCGAAAGCGAAAAACTGTGCGGTGTGTGGGACAATAATTCTGAAAAACAATGGGTTTTATAACAGTTTTATCTGGATGCAACCCGACGGGAAATACCTCATTTATAATAAGAGGCATCTTTTCACAATGGGAGGCGAAATCGGACTGAACCATGGCGAGGAACGTATCACTATAGAATATAAAGGCTGGAGAATAAGGCCGTTTGTGTGCTACGACATGCGTTTCCCGGTGTGGAACCGTAACAGCTTCGAAGACGGGAAATTTGAATACGACATTGCAATCTTCACTGCTGAATGGCCGGAGAAGAAGTCAGAGGTGTGGAATACGCTTCTTAGGGCGAGAGCTATTGAAAATCAGGCGTTTGTGGTTGGAGTGAACAGAGTCGGAATTGATGACAGCGACATAAAATATAAGGGCGAGAGCATGATTCTGAACATGAAAGGACGTGTGATGGCGCAGGCTCCAGAAGGCGAGAGCGTTGTTACGGCGGAACTGAACATGGAAGACCTGCAGTCGTTCCGTGATTATTTTACTGTTGCAAAAGACTGGGATTAACAATAAATCGTCATTTCGACTGGAGCGTAGCGAAATGGAGAAATATCCGGCTCGAAATGACGAACAAAAATAAAATATATGGATATCATAATTGCTGGAGACGGTGAAGTTGGCATGCACTTGGCGGAAGCTTTGGAGCGCAGCGACCATAACATCACCATCGTGGACCCACACGAGGAACTGCTGAAAATGATGGAGTCGCATTCCGACCTTATGACGATTGCCGGTGACTCCACGTCAATCAAGACGTTGCAGAAAGCTAACGTGAAAAAGGCCGACATGGTCATAGCAGTGCTTCACGACGAGCATATCAACCTTCTGATGGGTATCTTGGCGAAGAAACTCGGCGCCAAACGTGTCATCGTGCGCGTAAACACCATGGAAAACCTTAGCCCGGAGTCGTGGCGAATATATCAGGACCTCGGTATCGACGGTATAATCTCGCCGGAAGACATCGCCGCTCAAGAGATTATCACATTGCTGAAGCAGACGGCGGCTACAGAGGCTTACGATTTCGCAGGCGGCAAACTCGAGATGTACATGATGAAACTCGAGGACAACGCAAACGTCATCGGCAAGAACCTCTCAGAGATAGCTGAACGTTTCAAACACCTTGATTTTAAATTAGTTGCGATACATCGTAGGCAGAACACCTTCATCCCTCATGACGGCGATATCCTTAAGGCCGGTGACATGGTGTATGTCATCACCAAACCGAGCGCGGTGCGAGAGCTTATGCAGATGGGCGGCAAGCAGAAATTCAGCATCAAAAACGTGATGATTATCGGTGGCGGACGAGTGGGACGTATTACGGCTAAACGTCTCGAAAAAGACATGGATATCAAGATTATCGAGATGGACAAAAACCGCTGCTACGAGTTGACAAATTCATTGTCTAACACGTTGGTAGTCAATGCAGATGCCCGCGACGTAGACATGCTCGAGGAAGAAGGTATCAAGAGTGTCGACGCTTTCATCGCAGTGACGGAAAACACTGAGACCAACATCTTGACATGTCTGCAGGCCAAGGCTTACGGCGTTAAGAAGACCATAGCGTTGGTGGAGAACATCGACTACATCGACATATCGCAGAATATCGGCATCGACACCATCATCAACAAAAAACTCATCGCGGCAAGCTACATAGTGCGCTACACTTTGGGTGACAACGTCTCGACGCTGAAATGCCTCAGTGGTATCGACGCCGACATCGTGGAGTTTATGGTCCCTGACGGATGTCTCGCCACTATGCGGCCAATCAACAGGCTTCACGTGCCGGAAGGTGCCATCATAGGCGGTATCATTAGAGGTGAGATAAGCTATATCGCTACCGGTGACTTCCAAATCGAAGCCGAAGACCGTGTGGTTGTACTCGCCCTGCCGAATGCAATAAAAGAAGTGGAGAAGCTGTTCAGATGAAACGAATACCGGTTTTTGTAAAAATCACAGTTAAGCTTTATTTATTGCTGCTTGCGATATATTTCGCTTTCAGACTGGCGTTGCTTTTGCTGAACCTCGATAGAGTAGGGGAAACCACCGCTTGGGAAGTCATCCAAGCCTTCATTATGGGCGTTCGTTTTGACATCGTTTCAATCGGTTTCGTAATCTCAATTCCAACGATAATCCTTACGATTTTTTCCTTCTTTGGCAAGAAAAGCAGGCTATTCGAGCAAATCTACACTTGGGTTCTAACTGTTTGTTTTACAATAACTTTCGGTATTTGCGCCGCTGATATCCCATATTTCGACCAGTTCTTCGACAGGTTCAATATCACCGCTTTCGAGTGGATGGCAACCGGCGACAGCGCGTTCGTCTTCAAGATGATTTTCGAGGAGCCGACGTACATCCTCATGATGCTACCGGTTTTGGCTTGTGGCTTCATTTTCTGGTTTTTTGCCAATAGAATAATGAAATGTTCAACAGACTGGGAATCAGTGAATTATGTGCGATACGGAATTTCTGTAGTCTTGCTTTGGGGCCTCGTTTTCATCGGCATGCGAGGTCGTCTGAACGAGAAATCGCCTATCATGGTGGGCACGGCATATTTCGGAAATAATGCGATGCTCAACCAGCTTGGTTTGAACCCTAATTTCACTCTTGCACGAAGCTGGCTCGATAGCAAAGACCCTGATAATAAGAAGGTTAGGTTTATGCCGGATGAGGAAGCTATTGCGCTCGTGCAGCAGAATCTTGGTATTGAGAATCCTGACTCTGAATTCCCTATTGCTCGTAAGGTTGTAACCGACAGTGTATCAAATGATTACAACGTCATCGTGGTGATTATGGAAAGTATGAGCTACAACAAGACTGCACATGGTGGAAATACCCGTAACCTTACTCCATTCCTCGATGAATTGATGGATAAGTCGTTGAGTTTCAGTAATTGTTACACTACTGGAACGCATACTTACTGTGGCATATACAGCACATCTGTGTCGTATCCGGTGATTTTCAGAAACCAGGCATTGAAACGGATTCCGGTTTTGCAGTATGACGGCATTGCGGCCACTTTGCAGAAAAACGGCTACCAGACAGTGTATTTTACCACTCACGACAAGGAGTTTGACAATGTGGCCGGTTTTTTAAGTCTGAACGGAGTTGAGCGTATCGTCTCGCAAGCCGATTACCCGATGAGTGAAGTCAAAACTACGCTTGGTGTTCCCGACGATTTCATGTTCCGTTTCTCGATGGATGTTTTCGACGAGATGGCGAGCAACGGCAGGCCTTTCTGTGCTACCATGATGACCGCTTCCGACCATGGTCCTTTCTACATTCCCGACTATTTTGAGCCACGTTCGGAGGAGATAAAATATCAGATTACTGAATATGCTGACTGGTCGTTGCAGAGGTTTATAGAGATGGCTTCAGAAAAGCCTTGGTTCGACAACACTCTGTTAGTTTTCGTCGCCGACCATGGAGCGGCATTGGACACCGACTATTCCATCCCGTTGAGTTATTTCCATAGCCCGATGGTGTTTTATATGCCGAAACATCTGCAAGCTGTTGAAAATGAGAGTATTGCAAGTCAGATGGACATCTTCCCGACAGTGATGGGAATCTTAGGTAGGAGCTATGTCAACAACACTTTTGGCGTTGATTTGTTGAGAGATGGTAGAAAATATGCTTATTTCATGGGTGATGACAAATACGGTGTCATTAACTCTGAATGGCTTTTTATCAACAAACCTGTTGATGAGCAGAAAGGTTTGTACAAATATCGTGAAAAAGACAAGAAAAACTACATTTCTGAGTATCCGGAGATAGCGAAAGAGATGCAAAAATACGGTGAATCTGCTTGGCAAGTCAGTGAATATCAGCAAGTTAAGAAAAAAACGAAATTTTTGTCGCACGAATAAAAATAATGTGTAATTTTGCGGTCGGAAATGCCCAATGGTGTAATTGGCAACACGACTGACTCTGGATCAGTAAAGTCTAGGTTCGAACCCTGGTTGGGCAACAATACGAGAAGTTGAGATGTTGAAAAAAATCTCAACTTTTTTTATTTTTTTGTTGAACTTGTTTATATAATCATTATCTTTGCGGTTGGCTATTTATGGACGTAAAGTTACGGTCTTAAATAGTGTGAGTATAGTAAAAAATCCCAACAGGTTTTTATAAGTGATTGAAATCCAATGTATTAGGTGATTTCGATGTCCCCGAGATATGCTCGGTACTATAATTGTGCCCTCTTGAATTTATGGATATTATAGAGAAGAATGCAATAGCTTGGTATGTTTTACGTGTGACATATCAGCGTGAAATAACGGCGTCGAAAGCGTTGGAAGAACTGCAGATTGAGCATTATGTTCCTACCATCAGGACGAGGATTCGTAATGAGAAAGGGGTTTCGATAGGATGGAAGACCGAGCCGTTGGTGCATAATTACATTTTCGTTCACGATTCTTACGAAAACATTCTGAAAATAAAGCAAGGAAAGCTCGATTATCTCCGTTTCATAATGGGAAAGGACAATGAGGGGCTGTTAAGCGTGCCTCAATATGTGCCCGAAAAGCAGATGGCCGACTTCATGAAAGTGGTGCGCACCATGGGTTCCAAGCCAGTGGATCCGAACATCGACCTAAAGAAAGGCGACCGCGTCAGAGTTTTGACAGGCCCGTTTGAAGGCGTTGAAGGCGTTTATGTTAGAATGCCAAATCGTCACGAGAAACGAGTAGTCATAAAAATTGAAGGCGTTGCCGCCGTAGCAACAATGGCATTGAACGCCTCGGATATTGAAAAAATTTAAAACTATGAATATCGCAGTAGCAGGAACAGGTTACGTGGGTTTGAGCATCGCTACGCTTTTGGCGCAGCATAACCATGTCACGGCAGTTGATGTAGTGCCGGAGAAAGTTGACCTAATCAACAACAAGAAATCTCCGATACAGGACGAATATATCGAGAAGTATCTCGCAGAGAAACCGCTCGATTTGACAGCGACTCTTGATGGCGAGAAAGCATACAAAGACGCTGAATACGTTGTCATCGCTGCTCCGACCAACTACGACCCACAGAAGAATTTCTTCGATACAAGTCACGTTGAGGAGGTGATTGACTTGGTTTTGAGTGTCAATCCTGACGCAGTTATGGTCATTAAATCGACTATTCCTGTTGGCTATACCCGCGGTCTTTACGTGAAATATGCGGCAAAAGGCGTGAAGAAGTTCAACCTGCTGTTCTCACCGGAGTTTTTGCGCGAGAGCAAGGCTTTGTACGACAACCTCTATCCGTCAAGAATCATAGTCGGATACCCGAAAGATATCGAGGGCTTTGACGCTGAGAATGAGGCGATTAAGAAGATGGTGAGCGTCAATCTTGAGGAAAAAGCCAAGACTTTTGCGAAGCTTTTGCAGGAAGGCGCCATCAAGACCGACATCCCAACGCTGTTTATGGGTATGAAAGAAGCCGAGGCCGTGAAGCTTTTCGCAAACACTTATCTCGCATTGCGTGTGTCATACTTCAATGAGCTTGACACATATGCTGAGGTGAAAGGTCTTGACACTCAGGCTATTATCGACGGTATCTGCCTCGACCCGAGAATTGGCTCTCACTACAATAACCCATCATTCGGTTATGGCGGCTACTGCTTGCCGAAGGACACCAAGCAGCTTCTCGCCAACTACGAAGACGTGCCTCAGAATATGATGAGCGCCATAGTGGAAAGCAACCGCACCCGTAAGGATTTTATTGCTGACCAGGTCTTGAAAATGGCTGGTTACTACACGGCATCATCGCAATATGATCAGAGCAAGGAAGAGGATATCACTATCGGTGTGTTCCGCCTCACGATGAAGAGCAATAGCGACAACTTCCGTCAGAGCTCAATTCAGGGCGTTATGAAACGTGTGAAGGCTAAAGGAGCGAAGGTTATCATCTATGAACCGACTCTTGAGGATGGCTCGACATTCTTCGGATCATTAGTAGTCAATAACCTCGACGAATTCAAGAAACAGAGTCAAGCAATCATCGCAAACCGTTACGATTCATGTTTGGATGATGTGATTGAAAAGGTTTACACAAGAGATATTTTTAAACGCGACTAGCCGTCCACACGGACGACAAATAAAAGTCACACAGATACCACAGATTTCACAGATAATGCTCACCTTAAGGTGAGCGGGCTGACGCACCACAATGACTGACAACGAACTGACATACGAAATAAGAGGAGCGATTTTTGATGTTTATAATGAACTCGGTCCGGGATTATTGGAATCTGTGTGACAAAAAAAATCGCCGTCAGGCGATAAGAAGGAAATTCAGTGTGAAATGAAAGGAATTGTATTAGCTGGTGGTTCCGGCACTCGTTTATATCCGATAACAAAAGGTGTTAGCAAGCAGCTTTTGCCGATTTACGACAAGCCGATGGTGTATTATCCAATCAGCGTGTTGATGTTGGCAGGAATACGTGACATCCTGATAATTTCCACGCCTTTCGATTTGCCGGGTTTTAAGAGATTGTTTGGCGACGGCAGCGATTACGGTGTGCATTTCGAGTATGCTGAGCAGCCTTCACCGGATGGTTTGGCACAAGCTTTCATCATAGGTGAGGAATTTATCGGTGACGACAGCGCTTGTTTGGTATTAGGCGATAATATTTTCCATGGAAGCGGTCTCACAAAGATGCTCAAAGAAGCGGTGAGAGATGCTGAAAATAATAAGAAAGCGACTGTTTTCGGCTATTGGGTGTCAGACCCTGAGCGTTATGGTGTGGCAGAGTTTGATAAACAGGGTAACTGCCTCAGCATTGAGGAAAAACCGAAGAATCCGAAGAGCAACTATGCCGTTGTTGGTCTCTATTTTTATCCTAACAAAGTGGTTGAAGTGGCTAAGAGCATCAAGCCATCGGCACGTGGCGAGCTTGAGATCACTACAGTGAATCAGCGTTTCCTTGATGACGGTGAGCTAAAGGTCCAGGTCTTTGGTCGTGGTTTTGCATGGCTCGACACGGGTACACATGATTCATTATCTGAAGCCTCAACATTTGTTGAGGTGATAGAGAAACGCCAAGGCCTTAAGATTGCTTGTCTGGAAGGCATCGCTTACCGTAACGGCTGGATTACTGAGGAAAAGATGCGTGAACTGGCACAGCCGATGCTGAAAAACCAGTATGGGCAGTATCTCTTGAAAGTCATCGATGAGATGAAAAATGAAATAAATTCAGAAACATTTAAAGAATAATTAAAACAATACACTATGGAATTAAAAGGAACAAAAACAGAAAAGAATCTCATGGAAGCCTTTGCTGGCGAATCCATGGCACGCAACAAATACACATATTTTGCATCAAAGGCCAAGAAAGACGGCTATGTCCAGATTTCGAAGATATTTGAGGAGACTGCAGCCAACGAACAGGAACATGCCAAGATTTGGTTTAAGTATCTGCACGACGGCGAGGTACCAGGCACTGAGGCTAACTTGAAAGCTGCCGCTGAAGGCGAGAACTTTGAGTGGACCGACATGTACGCCCGCATGGCTAAAGAAGCCCGCGAAGAAGGTTTCAACGAGATCGCCCGCAAGTTTGAGATGGTGGCTGCTATCGAGAAGGAACACGAGGAACGTTATCGCAAACTTTTGAATAATATCGAGGAAGGCATCGTCTTCTCTCGCGATGGCGACAGAATCTGGAAATGCTCAAATTGCGGTCACATTGTCATCGGCAAAAAAGCCCCGCAGATCTGCCCGGTTTGCAACCATCCGCAGGCGTATTTCGAGTTGAATGCGGAGAATTATTAAAAATAAAAGGTATAAAGATTATGAAAAACCTCGTAACATTATTGATTATGTGTCTTTGTTTTTTCACTGGCTGCAAAGCTCAAAACAAGGTTGACAATTCTGTTTCGGGCGATTTAAATATTGACAAATATCTCGGAATATGGTACGAGATAGCCCGTTTCGACCATAGATTTGAGCGTGGAATCCAGTTTTGTAAGGCTCAGTATTCTTTGCGTGAGGATGGAAAAATAGCCGTGTTGAATACCGGCATCAAAGACGGTAAGCCAAGTGAAGCCACAGGAAAGGCAAAGTTCACTGACAACCCGAGAATTCTGAGAGTTTCATTCTTTGGTCCATTTTATGGTGACTACCGAATCATGCTCTTAGACGAAGATTATCAATGGGTTTTGGTAGGTGGCAGCGATGAGAGTTATTTATGGATACTTTCACGCACACCTAAGTTGACCGATGAGGTAAAAGAAACGATTTTGAATGAGGCGACGAGGAGAGGATATGACGTGCAGAAGTTGATTTGGGTGGAGCAGGAATAGTAATAAAAACTAAAACAAATGATTAACGTCGGAATTATCGGATGTGGTTTCGTAGGCGGTGCACTGAAAGATTGGTTGGAGCACAACAATCCTGAATGCAACCTGTTCATCAGCGACCCAGCCAAGGGCTATCACGATGATTTAAGCAATATAGACATAGCTTTTCTGCAGATTCATGTCCCAACTGAGGACAACGGCACGCAGGATTTGACACTGATGAAGGAGCTGATTACAAAGCTTCCGGATGTTCCTGTGTTCGTTCGCACTACCATTCTCCCTGGCTCCAGCGAGCTTCTTACGCGTGAGACGGGACATCAGGTGTGTTATATGCCGGAATTTCTTACCGAACGCACATATATTGAAGATTTCAAGAAGCAGACGATGGTGTTCACTGGTGCACACGAGTTGCTTGCCAAGATTTTTGTCGGCAAAAAATTCACTATCATGACTCCGTTGGAGGCTGAGCTTACAAAATATATGCACAATGTGTTTGGTGCTTATAAAGTGACATACTTCAACGCCTGCCGTGAATATTGCGAAAAGATGGGTGCCGACTGGCGCAAGGTGCATACTGGGGTGCTTCTCTCGGGTTATATCAGCGATACCCATACGTACGTGCCAGGTCCGGATGGCAAGTTCGGCTATGGCGGCAAGTGTTTCCCTAAGGATGTGAATGCATTTGCGAAGATTACAGAGGGCACGCCTCTGGGAGTGCTTTTGGAGCATTTGCATGAGTTGAATGTGCATTTCAGGGGAGAGGAGGAGCATATATAGTATTTAATATATTATAACATATAGATAATCAATAAGTTAGCATAAAAATTTTTTCAAAAAAATGTTGAAGCAATAAGTTTTATTTGTACCTTTGCAGCGTACAAGTAACTATAAATTCAATATTTATGAAAAAGCTATTTTTTATGCTGGCTGTCAGCTTGCTGGTGGTGAGCTGCAGCAAAAAAGAGGTGTTGACTACAAGTCAACCAGAGGGTTTTGCCCACATTTGCGTTGGTGTCAACGATTTTACAATCACCGAGGGGGAATTTCCCACTCGAGATGGGGAGCCGGTAATCGAATACGCTGGTGTCAAGGCTATCGACTTGGCGTTCTATGAAGGGACGACTGAGGTTTACAAGCACACGCAAATGCGTGACGACGGAAGTACCTACACCACGTTCGGCTCCTTTGAATGCGACCTGCCAATTGGTAACTATACTATGGTAGTTATTGGTCGCGGGTATTCAGTCGGAGATGTGTTTGAGTTAAACAGTCCTACTTCGGCAGGTTATACTACCGAACGCGCTCGCGAGACTTTCTGCGCGACGCAGAGTGTGACGGTTACAAGCTCAACGCCACTCGATCTGACTATCACGTTGAGTCGTATCATAGCCAAGCTTCACATCGTTTCTACCGATGAACGTACGGCCAGCGTGACGAAAATCCGCACCACCTACGGTGCCGGTGGCAAGAGTTTCAATCCAACCACGGGTTTGGCCACGGTTAACAGTGGGTTTGCGGTCACCAACACTCCTAGTAGTGCCGTGACGACCCTCGATATAGGCAATTATGCGTTTTTGGCAACTGACGAGCAGACGATGACCATCACCATCGAGGCGCTTGACGCAGGCGAAAACGTGTTGTTCACTAAGGTGGTGTCCAATGTTCCCCTGAGGCGAAACCGTGTTACGACCCTCACCGGACAGGTCTTTACGGCCGGTACCTCATCGGCAACCTTTCAGGTTGATTCCGATTGGTTAGAAGGCAACGAAGTACCATTCTAAAGAATCTACCCTGAGCCGTGGCTTAGGCTACGGCTTAGGGTTGTGAAATATAGCGATATAAAGAATATTACGGATAAGCCGTTAAAAGCCGAAGTGGTCGAGGCCATCAAGGAATTCATCCCGAACTTCGAGCACGAGGAGAAAGGGAAGAATCTGGATTCGAAGATGTAGTGCGCGAAGCATATATCAAGCAGAGATATAGCAGGAAGTTGAGATAATATGGTAATTTTGCAAAATTAAGTAGTTTAATATGAGTCGTACGATATACTTGCCAGAACTTCAGCGTATAAACATAAAAAATTATACGCTTTATCCGAATGGATTGGACTACTCCTATGACTTTGTCAAAGGGGTCAATCTGATATTGGGGGGTAATGGTATGGGAAAGACGACTTTTGTGAATATTATAAAGTTTGGACTAATCGGATTATACAAAAAAGCGAAGGATTTAACCAGAACCTACTTAGATAGAGCTATAGTAAAGAGACTCTTGTATCCATCTAATTATTTTTCAGCAAGAGGGGATGAGTCCATACAAGTAGATGGTAAAGCAATTGTAATATTGCATTTTGTCATCAAAGAAACACATTTTGTCGTTCGTCGAAGTCTGGAAACAGGTTGTCTTTTGTCCGTTACTGTCAATGGGGTTGATTTGGGTGGTGAGATTATTGAAGAGGAGCGCTATGAACGGTTAGATGATAATGACAAAGAGCAATATCTTTTGTATTCTTATGAAAGAGGTGTTGAGGAGAACTCTAATCTGACCTTCGATGACTTGATTTTCTTCGTTAATGAAATACTCTTTTTTGGAGAGAACCACAATACAGTTCTTTGGAATAATGGTATAGATGGAAGAACGGACGTTCAGAATGAATTGTTTAACAAATACTTTAACGAACCGGATTTAGATCGGGAGCGCCAGGAAATGCAACGCCAGGCAAAGTATTATGACAGCTTGTCGCGCCATCGTTCGGAAGACATGCGTGTTCTAAATAAGTTGGTGGCAAAAATGAATGCAGCTTCATCGAACAATACGGAAACATCATCTCCTACTGTTGATATAGTGGCTCTTAAGGGCCGGATAGAATCTATAGGTGAAGATATCATAGCTATTCGTAGCAAACAGGCCGCTCTTGAAAATGAAATATCCATCTTACAGGGTGAGATTAACCGAAGTAGTATGCAAGCTTCAAGACTTGATGAAGACAAGAAGCGTATTGAACGAGAGATGAATGCTTCCTTGTGGGAAACGTTGCATCCACAATATGATGTCTTTGTTAAGAATATCCAGATGAACCACCTCTGCCCGATGTGTAGCCATGAGGCTGAGCAATTGCTGGAGAAGGTTAATGAAGCCACTACACATTGTTTTATGTGTGGGAATGATATACATCAATCTGCCAATTCGGAATTGATTTCTCAATACAAAGCAATTACGTTGGAACACAAAAACATATATCAGGGTATTGCAAACAAGCAAAGGAAGATTCGCGCTCTGGAAGATGGCTTGACACAATTGGATAAAGATTTTAGGGAGAAAGATTTGCAGAAGCGTACTCTCCAACAGCAATTGCGCGAATTGGAATACAAGCGTTCTTCTTCTATGGAACCGGATAAATTACAAGCGTTAGATGATGAGAGAAATAGATTGGAAGCAGAGAAGAATGAGAACCAGAAAAAAAGTGCAGAATGTGCAGTTAAGGCTCAGGAGCTTGCAAATAGGATAGAGGAGGAGATCCTTTCCAATGTATCACGTTTTTCTGCGCTCTTCTCCAGTTATGCTGAACATTTTCTTGGAGTCCCTTGTTCTTTGGAATATGCAAAATATGAAGGTGATGATTTTAAACGATTCTATCCAGTTATTGATGGGAAGATACGCAGGCAGGAAGAGTCTTTGTCCGAATCTCAACGTTTTTTCGTTGATCACTCGTTCCGAATGAGTATTCTGTCTTTCTTCTATCAGTCACCATCTTTCTATATTGTCGAGACACCAGATAGCAGCTTGGATCTTTCATATGAGAAAAATGCTGCTGGTGTTTTCTTGCAATTTTTGAAAAAGCCCAATATAATCATTGTTACTTCAAATCTTAACAACAGTTCCTTTGTCAATTATTTGACAAGTGATAGCAATATATCTTTTTCAATGGTTGGTCTGCCTGATATAGCGAAGAAATCTGCTGTTCAAGGAGCAAATGAGGAAATTCGATCTATATACAATGAAATAAAAAGTAGGATATAGTATGAGTGAACGCGATGCACTGATGTCAGCTAATGCTGATTTGATGACAATAATTGCCCATGCTAGACGAATTGGGTGGGATACTGTAAGCTATCATTCCTTACAGCGAGTGGTTTATATGATGAAAGTTCTCTATTCATTTAATCACGAAGACGAGAATGTTTTTGAACTATACCATTTTAATGTGTCATTATTTGGGCCATATTCTGAGTTGGTCGAGAAGAGTTTGACTTTCCTGCTGACTTCCCAGCGTCTGTTGGGGGACAAAGAGGGAGATATTCGCTTGAACTCTATGGATGGAGTGGATGCTTTGTCTGAAGACAAGATAAAATGGATAGATACAATTTTGCTTATCCTTGGTAAATATGGCGAGAACAAAATATTCAGTTTCATAGTAAATGATCCACAGTATGAGCAATCGGTGAAAGCCAATCTAAGTTCAGAGATCAATACCAATCCTGAAAATGATACACTGAAAGTCTTAAATGACTTCAAGAAAGCTTTCGAGGAGACTTTAGAAGATACATCATCTATAAGTAAAGAAGAGTACATTAGTTTGTATTTTGATTATCTATTCAGTCAAATTATTAACAAGCAATAAGCGCTATGAAGTTTACAGGAAATCCCGAATTTAAGCGCTTGCTTGACGAAAAGAAGCATGACATAGTTCAGCGTACAAGCGATGGAGTACAAGAAACAAGCCAATTCCAACGTCTTCGTTCGTTGTTCGCTGAAAGCCGTCGTAAAAATGAGGAACGAGACTATCGGTTAGTACTTATTTGCAAGAAGGATTTGGAAAATCTATGCGACAATGCAGAAGAAAAGGTTGCTGAATTGTTTACAAACACAACCTTTCTGACCAATAGGACCTTGTATGTGAATTCTGATTTGGATATTCTGAACAACAATAACGACCCGTTCCCTGCTGACAACAATGATGCTCGTCGCTATTTCGCTTCACTTTCTGGAACAGAGGATGGTTGGGTGGCGTTTCATATTGCACCTAATGCGACCGTCAACTATTTTATTGATGGAAAAGATTATGGTGACGGCGTTTTCTATACTTTGGATGCCCAAAACAGATATGAAGAACGAAAGACAATTGAGGATTTACAGGATGTCTTAGATGAGTATCGAATTACGCTCCAGCGTCAAAATACTTATCTCAAGTTTTTCGTTACAAAGTCCGGTCTTCGTGCACTCCATTCTTTGGCATTCGCAGAAGAAGATCAAAGTGCGTTTATGGCGGAACATAAACACTTATTAAACAATAGGCCTGAAGAACTGTTCCGGGAAGATATAAGGAATTACATCAAGCAACACATGAAAGTTGTCGTTACACGTGAGGTAACCTTGGAAAATCTTGACCGGTTAGATATTGAATTAACAGATGAAGGTGGTCGCGACCTATATTTTATCGAAATAAAATGGGTCGGAGAGTGTATTGCAGCTAATGGCGCAGAGATAAGCAAAACACACTTTGATTCTAAATCTTATATTCAACGCAATGCGGTTAAACAGGTTGTTGAATATATTGACCAACTGCTAACAGAAAAAGAGAATATTAAAATTGGATACCTTGTAGTATTTGATGCCCGAAAGGAAGACCTTCCCGATACGGGCGCAGATATTACAAGCGCTGATGTGCCGGAGAGATTGCGTAAGCATTTTCACCGTTTTGTCAAATTGAAGGATTTTAGAGTGAAAAACGAGAATCCTAGGTAGATTACCACGATGAGAGATTATCCACTGATAGATTGCACCAAAAAATATCATTCCATCATGGTATTTGACAAGAACAAAAATGTGCTTGTCCATAGATGGTATCCTTTTGTGGAGGGATATTCAAAGGAATTCATTGAGGATATTCTTCAAGAATTACCTTTTGCTCCCCAATGCGCTATGGAGCCATTTTGTGGTAGTGGTACAACTCCGGTGGAATTACAGAATCATGGCATAAGATGCTATAGTTTTGAGGTAAGCCCATTCATGCATCTTTTGGCTAAGGTGAAGTTAGAAAGGACTTATGATGAAGCCACATTGAAGTCCTATCGTGATAAGGTGGCTGCTTCTCTGTCAAACCCAGAGAATGACATACGTTCTTTAGAGGCTATACCTTTTGGCGATACTGTAGTCAAGAAAGATGGTTTAAGCAAGTGGAACTTTCATGATACATCGCTTGATGGAATTTTGGATATACGTCATGCCATAAGGACGGAAGTTGAGGACGAGCGATATAAAAACCTTTTTACAATTGCTTTAGCTTCCATCATACTCCAAACCAGTAACATGCTCCGTAATGGGAAATGCCTGTCATACAAGAAAGGATGGGCTGATAAGGTTATTGTCAGGAATGATGTCCATAATCTCTTTCTAGGGAAAATAGATACGATAATTACAGAAGATATTCGTATTCTTGCAGAGAAGAATACGAACATGCATAATTCGGAAATCTGCTATTGGGGCGATGTCCGAAAAAATATAGATAAGGTTCCAGACAATTCACTGGATTTAATCATAACCTCTCCTCCGTATTTGAATTCCCGTGATTACACGGATATATATATGTTGGAACTTAAGGTTCTGCAATTAGTGAATAGCCATGAGGATTTGCAGGCATTACGGAAGAGCACAATCCGCTCTCATGTTCAGGTAAAGTATTCTGATATTAATCCAATAGATAATTCTCGTTTGAAGCAATGCCTGAAGGATATGAAGAAGTCCGACGCAAAGAGTTGGAACTCTGATATTTTGAATATGATATGTGGCTATTTCGAGGATATGCAGTTGTTGTTCTCTGAATTTGCCAAGAAGATGCGCTCGGGCGGCGTTATCTATTTCAATGTTGCTAATTCGGCTTATTTTGGGGTAGAGGTTCCGGTTGATTATATCATTGGAGATATTGCTGAAGAATGTGGATTCACAGTACGTGAGATAAGAAAAGCCCGTGATTTGAAAACCAGTCCACAACAGAGCGGACTCGTCGGTAAGCTTCGTGAAAGTGTGCTCGTGATAGATAAAGAATAAAACAAACAACACAATGAATATACTAGTAACAGGTTCTGCCGGATTTATTGGAGCAAATCTGGTGAAACGACTTTTTAAAGAAATGCAGGAAGGACTGATAGTAGGTATTGACAACCTCAATAACTACTATGATGTCTCATTAAAGGAGTATAGACTAAGAGAACTTGAAACTCTACACTCTAAACTGACTCTCAACTCTACACCCATTTATGGTGAGCCTGTCGAACCAACTCTAAACTATAAGTTTGTGAAAGGGAGTATAGCTGATCGAGAATTGGTTAATTCGTTGTTCGAGCAATATCACTTCGACGTTGTGGTCAACCTTGCGGCCCAAGCCGGTGTGCGCTACAGCATCGAGAATCCCGACGTCTATATCGAGAGCAACATCATTGGCTTCTACAACATCCTCGAGGCCTGCCGCCATAATCCCGTTGAGCACCTCGTTTATGCCAGCAGCTCCAGCGTGTATGGCGGCAACAAGAAAGTGCCGTTCAGCACCGACGACCGTGTGGACAACCCTGTGAGCCTCTATGCCGCCACCAAGAAGAGCAACGAGCTGATGGCGCATTGCTACAGCAAGCTCTACAACATCCCCTCCACGGGCCTGCGCTTCTTCACCGTCTATGGTCCTGCCGGTCGTCCCGATATGGCCTACTTTGGCTTCACCAACAAACTGCTGCGTGGCGAGACCATCCAGATCTACAACTACGGCAACTGCCGCCGCGACTTCACCTACGTGGATGACATTGTGGAAGGCGTCTTTCGGGTGATGCAGAAAGCCCCTGCCAAGCGCAATGGTGAAGACGGCCTGCCGATCCCGCCCTATGCAGTCTATAACATCGGTGGCGGCCAGCCCGAGAACCTGCTCGACTTTGTGCAGACCTTGCAGGAAGAACTGGTGCGGGCCAAAGTCCTGCCAAAGGACTACGACTTCGAAGCCCACAAGCAGCTCGTCCCCATGCAGCCGGGCGATGTGCCCACGACCTACGCGGATGCATCGGCCCTGGAAAGAGACTTCGGCTTCACGCCCAAGATAACGCTGAGAGAAGGTCTTCGCAAGTTTGCCGAATGGTATAAAGAATACTACGAGTAAGTTATGACACACCTTAACGAAAACGAACATAAGGCTCAGATGGACGACATGCGTTCGTTTGACGAGCAGATGCCGTCGGTGGGGATTTTCTGGTATGATCCGGAGGACCACACTCTCTTCGGCGTGCGCAAGAAGGAACTCACGCCCCGCGAGGTGGAGGAGGCGGCAGAGAAGGGAAAGCCCTTCATCAATTATCCGCACCTGCACCGTCAGGTGTGGGCCAAGGAGTATTTCCGTGCCCAGGCCAAGCACACCGAGACCAAGTTCAAGGGCGACTATACCCAGATCCCCCGCGGTCGCGTGGCTTGGACCATCGATAAGTTCATCGTGCTCGTGGGCCATTGGGCAGAACCCATCCAGAACGAGCTCACCGAGTTGATCGAGAAAGAATTCGCCCTCCCGTACTTCGAGTATGTGTACGACGAGCACTGGGACCTTGGCCATGGCTGGAGCGGCGATATGCCCGGCAGCCGGTAGGGCTGGCGAGGATTTATGGTGAGCCTGCCGAACCAAGCGAGCCAAATATCTGTGATATCTGTGCTATCTGTGTGACAAAAGAAAACCGCGAGCAACGATTTATGGTGAGCCTGTCGAAGCAGCTCGTCGAACCAGCAGCAAATTCGGGTTTTTCGAGTTTTTCGATGTAGAAAAAGAAAACCCTCCGTGTGTCAATGGATATAGCATACATCAAGCAGGGATATAGCATGAAAGTGGGTTGGGGGTTGATGGTTTGCGGAACAATATTGCGTACGGTTTGAAAGGCGATGGCAAGGTGATGGCGATGGCGGCTGGTTGATGTTGGGAGGTAGTCCGACGGATGCAGCACAAACGGCTGGTCCGGGGCTGGACGGTGAAGATTTTCTCAAGAACGAAGTTAACCAAGCCGGCCAATTAAACAAACCTTATTCGTGCTATTCGTTCAATTCGTGTTCGCTCATCAAGTTCGCGGGACACACCACGAAAAAAGAAGAAATAAAATAAATCATCATAATATTATGTCTGAAAGAAAAACTATTTACCTGTGCCTGGCGCACATGTCGGAAGAGGGCTGGGAGCAGAAATACGTCAAGGAAGCTTTCGATACCAACTGGGTGGTTCCGATGGGACCTAATGTCAATGCGTTTGAAAAAGACCTGGCCGACTTCGTCAATAGCCTCACCCCATCCCTCCCCTCAAGGGAAGGGGGCACTTCTCCCCAAGAGGGGGAGATTGAGAGGGGGCTCCTCGACCGCACCGTCGTCTGTCTCTCCTCCGGCACGGGTGCCGTGCATCTGGCGCTGCTGGCCTGTGGCGTGGGCCCTGGCGACGAGGTGTGCGTGCAGAGCTTCACCTTCTGCGCCTCCTCGCACCCCATCACCTACTGTGGTGCCAAGCCCGTGTTCATCGGTTCCGAGAAGGACACCTGGAACATGGACCCCGAGCTGCTCGAGCAGGCCATCCTCGACCGCAAGGCCCGTACCGGCCGCTACCCCAAGGCCATCGTGCCCGTGGCGCTCTACGGCATGCCCTACCGGATTGACCGCATCATGGCCATTGCCGACCGCTATGGCATCCCTGTCATCGAGGACGCTGCCGAGGGTATGGGTTCGCGCTTTGGCGGTCAGGTGCTGGGCACCTTTGGCAAGTACGGAGTCCTCTCCTTCAACGGCAACAAGATGATCACCACCAGCGGTGGCGGAGCCCTCATCTGCCGCACGCCCGAGGATGCCAACCAGATCATGTGGTTGGCCACCCAGGCCCGCGATGCCTATCCTTACTACCAGCATACCGCCATTGGCTTCAACTATCGTATGAGCAATGTCTGTGCCGGTATCGGTCGCGGCCAGATGACCGTGCTCAATCAGCACATCTCCCACCACAAGCACGTGCAAGCCCTCTACGAGGAACTGCTAAAGGATGTGGAAGGCATAACCGTCCACAAGCAGCCAACGGCCAACAGCCAACAGCCAACAGCTTTTGATAGCAACTACTGGCTCTGCACCATGACCCTCGACCCCAGCGTGAAGGTCCGTGGGCAGGAGAACGCCTACCGGGAAGTCATCAAGACTGCTGTGGGCGGTGCAGCCGGTGTCATTCATCAGGTCGATAGTCCCGTCACCGACTGCCAGCCCAACGACAACGTCGAGGCCATGCGTGTCTGGATGCTGGGCAAGAAAGTCGAGTGCCGTCCCGTGTGGAAGCCCATGCACAAGCAGCCCGTCTATGCCGGTTGCGACTTCTATACCAACGGCGTGGAAGAAGCCATCTTCAAGATTGGCATGTGCCTCCCCGCAGGCCCGTATGTGACGGATGAGGATGTCCGTTACATTGTGGATTGCATCAAGGAAGCGATTGAGAAGTAGACGGAGCCAACAAATAGTAATAACCTAGGACAACAATATGAAAACAATTCTAGTAACAGGCGCAGCCGGCTTCATCGGAGCCAACCTCGTCAAACGACTCTTCCAGGAGTTGCGCGGCGCCACCATAGTGGGCATCGACAATATGAACGCCTACTACGATGTCTCTTTGAAAGAGTATCGTCTCCAGGAACTGGAGAAAATCAATTCGTCCGATTCGGGCAATTCGTGGTCGTTCATCAAAGGGAGTATAGCGGATCGGGAATTGGTTAATTCGTTGTTCGAGCAGTACAAATTTGACGTTGTGGTCAACCTTGCTGCCCAAGCCGGTGTGCGCTATAGCATCGAGAACCCCGATGTCTATATCGAGAGCAACATCATTGGCTTCTACAACATCCTCGAAGCCTGCCGACATAGCCTCTCCCCCAGCCCCTCCCCTGAAGGGAAGGGGGGCTATCAAGGTGTGCAGCACCTCGTTTATGCCAGCAGCTCCAGCGTCTATGGCGGCAACAAGAAAGTGCCGTTCAGCACCGACGACCGTGTGGACAACCCCGTGAGCCTCTATGCCGCCACCAAGAAGAGCAACGAGCTCATGGCGCATTGCTACAGCAAGCTCTACAACATCCCCTCCACGGGCCTGCGCTTCTTCACCGTCTATGGTCCTGCCGGTCGTCCCGATATGGCCTACTTTGGCTTCACCAACAAACTGCTGCGTGGCGAGACCATCCAGATCTACAACTACGGCAACTGCCGCCGCGACTTCACCTACGTGGATGACATTGTGGAAGGCGTCTTTCGGGTGATGCAGAAAGCCCCTGCCAAGCGCAATGGTGAAGACGGCCTGCCGATCCCGCCCTATGCAGTCTATAACATCGGTGGCGGCCAGCCCGAGAACCTGCTCGACTTTGTGCAGACCTTGCAGGAAGAACTGGTGCGGGCCAAGGTGCTGCCTGCTGACTACGACTTCGAGGCCCACAAGCAGCTCGTCCCCATGCAGCCAGGCGACGTGCCCACTACATACGCTGATGCCACCGCCCTCGAGCGTGACTTTGGCTTCACACCAAAGATTACGCTAAGAGAAGGCCTTCGCAAATTTGCAGAGTGGTATAAAGAGTATTACGGATAAATCTGTGAAATCCGTGAAATCTGTGTGACAAATAAGCAATTACAAACAACAGATAATTAACAGACGTCGCATGATAGAGAAACCCGTCAGCACACGAACAGAAATACGCAATCTTATCACCGAGTTGGTGAAAGGCATCGGCTATCCCTGTTTCAATGAGGTAATTGATGGACTGCTGGATGTCATCAACAAACTGGCCGACTATCACGAGGAAGGTCAGGCGCTCTATCCGGAGGTTCTCGTCGTAAAAGACCTTTCCTATTTCAAGACTTTCGTGAACCGTCGCGTCAAGCTTGTAGAGAAACAACTCTCTCGTGCCGACTTCTCACAGTGCGTCAAGATGTGTGCTCCTTTGGCTGTTGACGGTTGGAATATCTATCTGGCACTTTTGGATGACAATAAAATAGAATACGGCCTGCTGACATCTGAGATGACAACTCTCAGCCTTGACCTCTATGAACAGACCATGAACAACGGTGTACCCGAGATTGATGCCATCTATCTTCGCAATGCAGGCAATAAAGTGGTTGAGGTCAGGACCGTACAGACAAAATTGCTAGTGTATTTGAATCTGAACGAAGTAAATGATTCTTTAGACCAAACGGTTGACCAACTCGTCCAGACCATTTTGCCCGAAGGTATAGACAACCATGTCGAGAAGAGCAATTATCTCAAAAAGGTCATCCGTCAGGCCCTCAATGAAGGACACGGAAACCTTATTGCTGTTGCGGAATCCAACCCTGATGTTATAAAGTCAGTCATTGAAAATTTTCATGGTGGTATCACTTTAGATAGCCCAATCGACTTGTCGCAACTGGCCAGTGATTGCTTAGTTCAACATACTGAAGAAGCCTCCCTGACGCTAAATTCATACGCGAGTCTCCTACAATCAATGTTAAATTTCGACGGGATAACCCTATTCAGCAACGATGGGAAGATAATTGGCTATCATTATATTGTGAACAACGATAAGGTAGCAGAGGAAAATATAGAAGGCGGTGCTCGCACCCGGGCGTTCAGTGCCCTGTGTAGCATAGAAGGGCTAAAAGCATGTTTCATGAAGTCGCAGGACGGAAGAATTAAATTCAAAAGGAAATGAGTAATAGTTTGATACTTTGGCAGAATCCTGAAAACCAGGTAATGCCTGCAGATGTTGACACTGTAAATGCCATTGTTGAATATGCCAATAATAGCAATTTGACACCGAAGCAGCAGACACAGATAGTGCAAACATTTGAGAACGGTGCCTATGAGATGGCTGCTGAATACTCGTGGAAAAAAGCTATTACCAAACTCCGCAAGTCGCTTGAAAACCTTGGTGCAGATTTTATAGGTGAACTCCTTGATCGCAGTGATATTGACAAATTCACTTCCTTGGAAGAAGTGTTGACCGATCGGAAGGCAATCGAGTTAGCAGAGCAGCTTGGCATCATTGGCAAGACTGGTGCTTTGAAACTCCGTCAGTCGTTGGAACTTGTTAATCACTATATTTCCGGTGATGCAGAAGATGAACTGTCCAAGATTGATGCTTTTAATATCATCAAAACGAGCGTACAATACATACTTTGCGAACAGGATGTGGATGTTGCGGTTTCATTTACCAATTTCCGTAAACGCTTGCTCACTGAAACTGTCAGCCTACAGGATAGCGACGTGAAGCAGGTTTTGTCTGCCCCATTGTTCTACCTCAGAACAGTATGCACTATCCTGTTGACTGCCATCAAGAAAGAAAAAGGTGTCCATCAAGAGGTGGCGCTCACCAACCTCAACATCCTTATTAATGATATGTGGCCTCATTTGGCCGATGCCGACCGCTATTCCATAGGCAGTGCATACAGTACAATGTTGTCTTATGGCGACAATGTGGCCACAAAAGGATTGAAACAGGCTTTGAGCAAGGTTAAGGGCTTTGATTACGTTCCTGAAACCATACGTTCCAACACATTTAAAGACCAAGCAAAGAAAGTTATTGATACGCATTATGCTTTTAATAATTTCAGTAACGAAGTATCGCCAGTAAAGGCGTTGGCAAATTTGGGCAGTATCATTCCAGCCCCTGCCTTCCAGGATTGTATTGATGCTTATCTTTGTGTATATCTGGGTAATTTTTATGGTCCAAGTTTTGAGGCTGCACCGATAGCCCGTCAGCAGTTGGAAAAAGTAAGTGCCGACCGTTGGCATTATTTCTTCAAAAATCTCATACACCAGGATCAATATGTTCTTGATCACATTACAACAGATAAACAAGTCTCTAGCTTCGCAAGCTTGTTGGAAAGTGTTGATTATACGAAGGAAAAAGATTTACCCAAGTACAATCAGCAACTATATGAAGCTATATTAAACAGAGATACATCGAAAGCAAGGAGAATAGCAATCTGGCTGAGAGAAAGACTCCTTTATGCTGAGTAAACAACAATAGCGGCACAGAGTCCTCAGGTCTTTACGCGCAACCTGAGGCTCTTGATTGACGACAGGTACCTGTGGTCATCCACACAACCACAGGTCCTGTTTGTCAAAACATGAACAAATAATTTGAAACTTAAAAATAAAAACAACAATGATTAACGTTGGAATTATTGGATGCGGCTTCGTGGGCGGAGCCCTCAAAGATTGGTTGGAACACAACAACCCAGAATGTAAGCTTTTTATCAGCGACCCATACAAGGGCTACAATGATGATTTGAGTAACATTGACATCGCTTTTTTGCAGATACATGTACCTACTGAAGATGATGGTACACAGGATTTAACGCTTATGAAGGAACTTATTACCAAGCTCCCTGATGTACCCGTGTTTGTACGTACCACAATTCTCCCTGGCACCAGCGAAAGACTCTCCAAAGAAACAGGTCATAAGGTACACTACATGCCAGAGTTCCTTACTGAGCGCACCCATATTGAGGACTTCAAGAAGCAGACAATGGTTTTCACTGGTGCTCATGACTTGCTTACCAAGATTTTCGTGGGCAAGAAGTTCACAGTAATGACACCTTTAGAGGCTGAGTTAACCAAGTATATGCACAACGTATTCGGAGCATATAAAGTAACCTACTTCAACGCCTGTCGTGAATATTGCGAACAGATGGGTGCTGACTGGCGTAAGGTGCATACTGGTGTTTTGCTTTCTGGCTATATTAACGACACACACACCTACGTTCCTGGTCCCGATGGTAAGTTTGGTTATGGTGGCAAGTGCTTCCCTAAAGATGTGAATGCCTTTGCCAAGATGACAGCGGGCACGCCTTTGGGTACACTTCTGGAGCATCTTCATGAACTAAACGTCCATTTCCGTGGATTCGAGGAGCATATATAAACTTTGACAATGTTACAGGATAAAATTCAGATTATAGACCGTCGCCTTATTCAGGATGAGCGTGGCTGGTTCCTCAAAGCCATCACTGGCAAAGAGGAAGGCTTGCCTCAACATACAGGTGAGGTCTATCTCACTATGGGCAAGCCTGGGCAGATTAAGGGAGGTCATTACCACCCTCTGGCAGTTGAGTGGTTCACTATCATCCAAGGGGCAGCAACGCTGAAACTGGAAGATATTAACACCCACGAGCGGATGGAAATCAAGCTCCGCTTCGAGGATGCAAAGACCGTGTTTGTGCCCAACAATGTAGCTCACGCTTTCTTCAACGAATCGGGCGAAGACTTCATTCTGCTGGCCTATACCGACCGGCTTTACGACCCCGCAGACACAATAGCATATAAATTATAAAGACGAATAATCATGAAAGTAGTTCTTTTAGCTGGTGGTTTCGGAACCCGCATTTCCGAAGAATCCGCCTTCAAGCCCAAGCCTATGATTGAAATAGGCGGTATGCCTATCCTGTGGCATATCATGAAGGAATATGCCTATTATGGTCACAATGAGTTCATCATTTGTGCAGGCTACAAACAAGAATACATCAAGGAGTGGTTTGCCAACTACTTCCTTCACAACAGCGATGTGTCGTTTAACTTCCGTGACGGGAAGAATGAGATGACAGTTCTCCACAGCAATCTCGAGCCTTGGAAGGTGACAGTGGTTGATACGGGCTACAACACTATGACGGGCGGCCGTATCAAACGCGTTAAGGAGTATGTTGGAAACGAAACGTTTATGATGACCTACGGTGATGGCGTATGTGATGTGGATATCAATAAGCTGTTGGAGTTCCACAAGAGACATGACAAGATTGCTACCCTTACTGCTGTCAAGATGGCCCAAGAGAAAGGTGTTCTCAATATCGGTGAAGACAATTCTGTTCGTGCTTTCCGGGAGAAGAACATTGGCGATGGAGCTCCCATCAATGCCGGTTATATGGTGCTTGAACCAGCCATCTTTGATTACATTGAAGGTGATACCACCAACTTTGAGAAAGGCCCGCTTACGAAACTCGCTGCTGAAGGCCAGCTGATGTCCTATATTCACGAAGGTTTCTGGCAGTGCATGGACAACATCCGTGAAAAGAACATGCTCGAGAAACTCCTTGAAGAGAATCGCGCTCCTTGGAAGAAGTGGGAACGCAACGTACCGGTAATACCAGAGGAAGTAAAACGCTATTAACCCAGTAACATGACAACAACACCCGCTATCAAAACAACGGTCAGGCAATCCAACATTGAGCTTTTACGGCTTGTTGTGATGGGAATGATTGTGTTGCATCACTTCATTTTCCACGGACTTAGTCTTTATCGAAATTTGGCTTTTGGCGAAGCCCCATTGATGGATGCCAATGATACCAAGTTGGCACTCATTGCTGACAGTTTTCTGATTTGCGGTGTGAACGTATTTATTCTGATTTCGGGTTGGTTCTCCATTAAATTCAAGGCCAAGAGCTTTGTGAAATTATTTGCTGTCTGCTCCTTCTTTGCAGTTTTGGGATGGGGAATCTATTTGGCAGTTAACGATATTCCGATGGGGGGGGTATTTTATTGAGATTTGTTAAACGTGCAGTATTCGTTATCTCCAGTAAGACTTGGTGGTTCATTCAACTTTACTTTTTGTTGATGTTCCTAAGCACTCCCATCAATAAGTATATTGAAAATGCTTCACGAAAATCACTGATATATACCATAGGTATTCTTCTCTTTATGAATGTATATCTTGGCTGGATACAAGGCATTGAGTACGTGAAAGACGGCTACAACTTATTCAACTTCATAATGCTTTATATGATTGGGAGATACCTCCGTCTTTATTGGAAGAATGATTACGGTAAGTATAGCGATTTGTTGGTATTTATTGCAGCATCAATAGCAACTGCCGTATTGGCACTCTTACTCAATCGGATGGGCAGCAATACATATATGGCTCTAAGTTACAATTGTCCGTTTATCATTATTGCTTCCATATCTCTGTTGCTACTGTTTACAAAGTTCAACTTCAAAAGTAAAGCCATCAACTACCTTGCAAGCTCCAGTCTGGCGATTTATCTTTTCCAAGAAGGATGCTATAATTGCTACAGTTATATCCGACAAATGTACACCTCTGGTGTGCCAGCTATGAATTTCGCAGTGACGATTGCACTTTTCTTTGTTCTCTCTATGTTTGTTCCGATTGCTATTGACAAAATGCGCCTATTAGTGTTTGGCAAGTTGGAGGAGAAAGCTGCCGATGTTTTGGATAAAAAGGTGTTCCAAAAGTATATCGAGTAACTATTATGAAGCGGTCTGTGGCTATTCTCATCATCACGAATGCAATTCTTTGCATTGCCCTGTTGTATGTTGGATATAAAAGTCTCCAATATAAGAGACTTATTTCCGAGAACAGGAAAGAATATGACTGCTTAAGGGGATGGACGAACAGTTTGGCATCATTGCATGACACAGTGGATGTTGTATTCTTTGGGAATTCTATCACGCATGGTGGCAGATTTGATCAAGCCTTCCCTGATATGAAGGTATGCAACCTTGGATACCCCAGTGATGATTTGGCTGGTATGAGAAAACGGATTCCACAGGTTGTTGCGGTACATCCAAAGAAGGTTTTTTTGATGGGAGGTGCAAACAATGTTAGGCATTTTGACAAGGTACTCTTTGAAACGGAATATCATGATTTGATCAAAGCTTTGAGAGATTCATTACCTGAGGCTACCATCATTCTTCAGAGCGTTCTTCCTGTAAATTTTGAGATTTGCAAAGCCTTTGGCAATGACTGCAATGATAAGATTATTAAGGCGAACGAGATAATACAAAAATTGGCGGTAGAATCTCACCTGCATTATATTGACCTGAACCGATGCTACAAAGATGAGGAAGGAAAGCTCGATATCAGGTTCACAGATGATGGTATACATCTTAATGATGAAGCATACAATATATGGTATAAAGAAATAAAAGCATTCATTTATGATTGATATTTTCAATAACTTTTACAAGGGAAAGCGCGTCCTTGTAACCGGTCACACCGGCTTCAAGGGCAGCTGGCTCAGCATCTGGCTCTACGAGTTGGGTGCAGAAGTGGTAGGCGTAGGTCTGGAACCCTATAGCGAGAAGGACAACTTTGTTCTCTCTGGCATTGGTAAGAAAATCAAGGCTGATATCCGTGCAGACATTCGCGACGGAGAGAAGATGAAGGAAATCTTCAAGCAGTACCAGCCCGAGATAGTCTTCCACCTTGCCGCACAACCTCTGGTGCGTCTCAGCTATGAAATACCAGTTGATACCTACCAGACCAACGTGATGGGAACCATCAACATCATGGAAGCCATCCGTGCAACGGATAGCGTGAAAGTTGGTGTGATGATTACCACCGACAAGTGCTATGATAATAAGGAACAGATGACAGGCTATAAGGAAGATGATCCTTTTGGCGGTTACGACCCATATAGCTCCAGTAAGGGAGCTTGTGAGATAGCCATCCAGAGCTGGCGCAGGAGCTTCTTTAATCCTGATGACTATGGCAAGAAACACCACGTTAGTCTTGCCAGTGTCCGTGCCGGTAACGTGATTGGTGGTGGTGACTGGGCGAAAGACCGCATCATTCCTGACTGCATCCGTGCATTGGAGGCTGGTAAGCCCATAGAAATCCGTTCACCTAAAGCAGTCCGTCCTTGGGAGCATGTGCTTGAACCGCTGAGTGGTTATATGCTCCTTGCGCAAAAGATGTGGGACAATCCTACTGGCTATTGCGAAGGATGGAACTTTGGCCCAGAATCAGAGTCTGTCCTTACCGTATGGGAGGTAGCCTCAGCTATGATAAAGAACTTTGGCTTTGGTGAGCTGAAAGACGTGTCTGATCCCAATGCTTTGCACGAGGCTAACCTCCTGATGCTTGACATCACCAAGGCCAAGACCCGTTTGGGTTGGAAACCGAGACTGGATGCTACTCAGTGTGCTATCCTTACGTCTGACTGGTATAGGCGCTATAAGAACGAAAACGTATATGACATCTGTATAGATGAAATAGAAAAATTCCTAAATTGATATGGGAAAAGATAGAATCATTTGGTTGGATAACCTAAAGGGAGCTTTAATACTCATTGTGGTACTAGGTCATACAATCCTATTCACGAATCACGAAGGTACTGGTAACCTTGCATATAGGATAATATCTTCCTTTTGGATGCCAATGTTTATGTTTACCAGCGGTTTTTCAAGTTTTCGAGCTGAAATCAGTTGGAAAATAATCAAACGTCGTTTTTACCAACTAATGATTCCTTTCGCGGCATGGTCTGTTGTTTTATGTGCCATCAATGGAACGTATCACGTAGAACAAATGTTCCTGTATCCTACAAATGGTGTTTGGTTCCTGTTTGCTTTGTTCTTTATCATTGTTATTCATGTAACGACATGTAAATTTGCAAGGTTAATTAAGGTTAAAGAGGAACTGGTTGTAGCGGGTGTTGCCGCAATGTTGTGGGTTATACAGATGCTTACACATACCAAATTGTTCAGCTTTGATCTCATAAGTTTTCACTTCTTCTTTTATTCGTTGGGCTTCTATTCAAGAAAATACTACTGCAGGTTGATGTCTATACATCCGACTTGGTTCTTCGCAATGGCATTGGCTTTTATTGTATTAGCAGTGTTTCGTCATGATAGTTACTTCCAGATGATACATCTGCCCAGAAGCTGTTATATTGTGTATTTATTTATTTGCGCGACCCTCAGCCTTTGTCCTGCTGTTTATTACTTTAGCAAGTATATTAATAAGTCGTTGGTAATCAGTAAAATGGGGGGGGTACTTTAGGGGTTTACGTGTTCCATATTGCAATCTATACACTTCTGATCAGGTTGTTCGATGATTTAACAATTCATACCCTTGATGGTTTAAAATACACCTTGTATGTTATCGTTCTTTGGCAAGTTGTGTTTTGGATTAGTTACGGTTTGACAATTATTACCAATAAAACAAAATATCTTTCAATCATATTATTAGGAAAGTATGTCAGTAAGTAAAATAACTATTCTTGGTAGCAATGGTTTCCTGTCCAATGCCATTGCAAGATATGCAAACAATAAAAACTGGACACTTGAAGTTCACGGACTTGATGAACCCATTGGGGTAAAGTATGACAAGTTTGTAAAATGCAACCTGATGGATTCAGAGCTGGATTGCTCTGGGTTACTTGATTCTGATATTGTGATTTATGCCATTGGTGCCGGCATTCAGTCCAATCTGAAAGAAGGTTATAATTTGATTTATAGCTTGAATGTGACGGCGCCAGTTACCATTTGCAATAAGTTGAAAGAACTGGACTACAAGGGTATATTCGTAACCTTCGGAAGTGTCTTTGAGATGGGAGAAACAAAAGAGGCTCATTTCTTCACAGAGGAAGAGGTTTTGTCATCATCTGCTCCTGCACCGAGCGACTATGTGGTATCCAAGCGTATGCTTACTCGTTTTGTGACCAGCTACAAGCACGACTTTACCCACTGGCATTTCATCATTCCGACCATCTATGGTGAGGCAGAGAACCCCAAACGGCTTATTCCATACACTATCAATGCAATAAGGAATGGTGAGCCGTTACACTTCACAGCTGGCGACCAGACCCGACAGTATGTCTATGTGGATGAGGTCCCTCGCCTAATTGAGCTTTCATTTGAAAAACAGCTACCTACTGGAATGTATAACATTCAGGGCAAGGAAACGCTCACCGTGAAAGAAATCGTGACACTTATCCATAAGGTTATGGGAAAAGAAGTTCCCAATGATTGCTTTGGAACAGCTCAAAGAACGGATGTAGGGATGAAGTATTTGGCTTTAAACGGCGAGAAATTGAGAAAAGCGACAGGTTTTCGTGCTACAGTATATATACAAGAAGTGTTAGAAAAGTATTGAATCTGAAATGATGAAACATACAATAACTTTTAGTTCATATTTCATCAAAATACTGATAATAGCGGGATTGTTTATTGCATTACCGATGTTGTTTTCATTTGGTAGTAACCTATCAACAGCTGGTTCTTATGCTGTTTCAGTGCTTTGTTTCTTTTTACTAGTTGTAATAAGCATTAGATTATTACTAGGGAAAAAATATTTGCGGTTTTATATTATTGCTTTTATTATTCAGATTTTGATAGGATTAATCCATTATTTAACATTTGTTAATCCTGATTATTTTAATACAACAGGTGGGCCATCATCATTATTATGGCATGAGTACCATTCTGCATTTAATAGTATTGAGAGGTTGATTTATAATCGACATCAGAATTCGCTTTTCTTTTTTGATAGAGATGATTGGATGGTTACTCATCCTGAAATATGGAAAATCCTCACAATTCCAACTACTTTTTTGGGCCATAAATGGATGAATTATGCACCTTTGAATGTTTTTTCAATATTGATGGCATCTGCTAATTTGCTCATTGCTTATAATTATTTAAATCCGGGTGAGGATGGAGATAGAAAGAATGCTCGTAAACTTGTTATGTTTTGCACAGCTTACTTCCCCCTATTCCTACTAAATGATACAGTTTGGCGTGATACATTTGGAGTCTTTCTAATATCAATAGGTCTTGTATTAATGACATTAAGTGATAATACAAGTAAAAAAATGCTATCATTAATAGTTCTCGTTTATTTCTCATTTTTACTTAGGAACGTGTATGTTTTCGTTGCAGTGGCCATATACGCAATAAAAGAGATTAGGTTAAGAAATAAGGCTGCAAATTTTATCATAGTACCAATTGCAGTGGCGGCAATGATTATTGTGTCAAATTTTTTCCAAGAGAAAACATCTGACGAATATGTTGGACTATATGTTAATCAAATGTCATTTTTAGCACTGCCGATTAAAATACTTTTCGGTTTGATTGGGCCTTTCCCCTGGACTCAGTTTATGAGCGTTTTCACAGGAAGAGTAGATGTTGCTTATCAATTGAGTGATTATATTCTAGGAGTATTTCAAATAGGTTATTTATTTGCAGTAATTTTTAATTGGAAAAGTCTATCATTTCAGAATCCTGATTATATGCTACTAATGGGCTTGGGTATGGCTTTGTCCGGTTTTATTTCAAATGCAATGCATATAGGTTATATTGCTGAGGGGGTGTTTTTTACTTTGCCATGGTTTTACAAACAAATAGGAAGTTATTACAAAAGATACTTTATTGCTTCCCTTGCAGTATTATCGTTGCTAAATATTGTGACAGGTATTGTTGGCAGTTTAGGTTTTGCAGATATATGGCATTAAGAAGAATAAAGAAATAGCAATTATTTGGAAAATGAGTGTTTATAAAGCATCGGTTTTTAATTATCTTTTCAATTCGATTAATGCTATTCTTATCATTATTAATGGCATTATCATGGTGCCGATATATTTCCATTATATGTCGGTATCTACGTATGGTGCTTGGCTTGCTACGGGCAATGTTGTTTCTATGCTAGGGTTGATTGAGAGCGGATTTGCTAATGTGATAACCCAGAAGATGTCTGTAACAATCACAAATAAGGATGATAACGGTTTTTTAAAACTTTCTGGTGCTAATCTGATAACAGCTCTTTTGTTTTCATCAGTTATTCTGCTAATTGGTTTGGCAATTTCTCCATTTGTTTCAGATTGGGTGAATGTTGAAGAAAGTGTCTGCTCAGATATCCGTATTGCTTTCATTTTAGCGTTAGTGGCCTCTTGTATTTCTATTATGGTTTCTTTAAATGGTGCATTCCCTCAGGTTTGGCAGGATACAAAGAGTGTTGGCATTATTAATACGGTTTCAAATGTTATAGCCATACTATCATTGGTTGTTTTTCTTATTATTGGATGTGGCGTTGTGTCAATAGCCTTAAGCTATCTGGTTAGGGCATTATTAAATTTGGTTTTGCAAGGGCAGTGGATTTTGCGTTATTGGAAAAAGAAAGGGCTTCAAAGACCTGTATTTGATGGCAATACCGTTAAAGACCTGTTTAAGGCTTGTGTTTATCCTTTCTTGTCCAAATTGTCAGGAGTCTTTATGGGGCATTCACAGAGTTTTATCATTGCATACTTTATGAACCCGGCACTAGCCGCGGTATATGATATTACAACTAAGGTGTGTGGGGTTGCCTGTACGTTTGTTTCGCAGACAAATGGTTCGTTTTTCGCGCTGTTTTCTCTTACGATGGCCACTAAGGACCATAATCGAATCAATGATGTTTTTAAGAAGACATCAACTTTCTTTTTCGTTTCTCTATTGTCAGTAGCATTGTTTTCGATTTGTTTTTCAGAACCTATTATAAAATATTGGGTCGGGCTTGACAAATTTGGAGGAACCATGTTGTTGGGAGTGGCTGTGATGGCTACGATATTGGGTCAAATTAGACGCTATTTTAATAACATCATTTATACTGGCGGATTAATTAACAAGTCGGCTAAACTTGATATCCTTTGTATGTTTGTGTATTTGTTGGTATTGGTAGCAATTATCAAATATGTGCAGGTGTATGCGGTTCCTTTGGCTGGCGCTTTGTCTTGTTTGGTATTCATGATTTGGTATATGAGAATAATGAAGAAAGATTTGCATATTGACATTAGAATGATGACAAAAATTGCTTTGACAAGTACGTTAATCATTATTCCGTTCGTAGTAATTCATTTTATTTTGCGTTTTGATTATAATCATATTATTTCTTACATTGTTTATGTGGTTAGTTTTACTGTAGTTTACGGTTTTGTTGTTTATCTGACAAATAAGGATTTTACAAAAATGTTATTAAGCAAAATTCAACGTTAATAGTAGTGCGTTTCAATGAAGAATAATCGAATACTTATAATACCCGATGCCTACATCAAGGACTATTCTGGCGCTTACGTTACAAGAATTGCAAAAGAACTGCTTTTATCACTTGGGCATGAGGTGGCAATTTTTTCTGACGAGACTGGTAGGGTTATAAATGAAGAAGATGGCATTGTTATCTATCCCCGTCGAAAGGCTGATTTGAAGGCACATTGGAGAGATACAGCCTATAGAGAAGAATATTTAAAAATACTGGATTCATTTCGACCAGATGTTGTGTTTACAATAGGTTCCGTAACTAACAAACCTGCATGTTATTGGCAGATTGCAAGGGAACGGGGAATAAAGACTGTTTCGAAGATATTAATGCAGGACTTTTTCTGTACAAAATTCTATGCCAATGATGAGTTCGGGCTTTGCACAAAGTGCTTGGATCATGGATTCGGAAGCGTATTCTTCGCGAAGTGTCACCCTTATAAACAGAAGAGCCTTAGCAATATCTTAAGGACGCTAATGGCTGTGTCTGCAAGAAAAAAAATACAACGAGAATTGAGACAGGCTGATGCTGTGATAACATCATCCCGACAACAGGTAGAATTCTATGTAAAATACGGGATACCAAGAGAGCGCTGCTATATAACACCTCTTTATTTTAATGGCGATAAACTCAAGAAATATGAACCATCAATGGGAGACTATTATGTGTTTGTGGCTCAAAATAGAATAGATAAAGGTATTCATCTTCTGAAGGATATTTTAGCTGCATGTAACAAAGAAGTCAGAGTGGTCGCTGCTTATACCTCTCAGCAACGAATAGATGAAGCTATTGACAAGTATGGATTAAGGCCATTCGTGGAAAGTGGAATTTTAGAGATGAGGCCGAACTGTGCATGGGCTACAGATTTAGGCGAAGTGATAGCAAAGAGCAGAGGCGTGGTGAACCCTTCTATTTGGCCAACAACTACGGAGTATGTCCTTTTGGAAACATTAGGACTAAAGAAACCTATTTTCACATATAATGTTGGAATACACTCAGAAATCATTGTGTCTGGAGAAAATGGGTTTGTTGCAGAAAACTCTCGTCAGATGGCAGAGCAGTTAAATAGGTTCCTGCACGATGACGCACTTTACGAAAAGGTCTCCAGTAATGCTTTCTTACTGTATAAACAATTAACGGACACTGAAGGCTGGAGGACAACATTGAAACATATTTTAGAAAGAATCTTTTAGTTTACAGCAATGAAAAAACGTGTTCTGGTGAAAGGTGGATTAGGTAATCAAATGTTCCAATATGCCTTTTATTTATCTTTGAAGCAAAAAGGTGTAGATTGTGTTCTTGATAAAAGTCTGTTTGATATGGTATCTATGCATCAAGGATATGAACTTGACAAAGTATTCGGTATATCAAATCCAGAAGGTTCTGAGACCTGGATAAATCGAAATCTTGTTCGTCTGTTGTATAAATACAAGCCCGGTGGTATTGTATATTCCGACACTCCATACCAATATAAAGATGATGTGTATCATTCAAACAGCCTGCTTTATACAGGTTGCTGGACACACCCGTCATATTTCTCTTCGATTGAAGAGATAATAAAAGAGGTCTTTATCTTTCATAATATCAATGACAGGAATAAACAGATGGTAGAAGATCTTGCCACAATTAATTCTGTTAGCCTGCATATCAGACGTGGCGATTATCTGAACAATCCGATATATGATGTGTGTGATGCAAGTTTCCATAAAAAGGCAATACAGGTAATAACTGAGAAAGTGGATAATCCTCAATTCTTGGTTTTTTCAGATGACCCAGACTGGTGCGCCAATTATATGAAACAGTTCCATGTTGATTATAAAATGGTAGATTGGAATAAAGGGAAAGACAGTTTTCAAGACATGTACCTTATGTCAAAGTGCAAGCATAACATAATAGCAAATAGCACATTTAGTTGGTGGGGGGCTTGGTTGAACGCCAATCCTGACAAAATAGTTGTTTCACCAAGTAAGTGGACAACAGAGTCTGAAATGAATTATTCTATTAAAAACTGGAAGTTTATAAACGTTTAGATTATATATATGAGTGAGAAAATTAAACACATCTTATCAAAAGATGGCTTCCATTGGCTGGTATATTACATATTGTTGGCCACAAAGACGGCTCAGTTCGTGCCGGATAAGTGGTATGTTAAGCTGGAATATCGTTGTCTAATGGGAAAACGTTTGGATTTGAAGCATCCCAAAACATTTAATGAGAAACTTCAATGGTTGAAAATCTACGACCGAAGACCTGAGTACACAACCATGGTTGACAAATATGCCGTGAAGCAATATGTGGCTGACCGAATCGGTGAGCAGTACATCATACCTACACTTGGAGTTTGGGATAGACCAGAACAGATAGAATGGGATATATTGCCGGATAAATTTGTTTTGAAATGCACCCACAACAGCGGTGGGCTAGTGATTTGTAAGGATAAAAAGAAACTAGACAAGGATGCTGCCATCAAGAAATTGTCGGATGCTCTTGAACGAGACTATTATTTGGCTAGTCGTGAATGGCCATACAAAAATGTTTCTCGTCGCATCATTGCAGAACAATACTTGGAGGATGCAACAATAGCGGATTTACGTGATTACAAGTTCTTCTGCTTTAACGGTAAAATGAGGGTGTTCAAAATTGACTTTGACAGACAAACCGGCCACAAAGCAAATTATTTTGACAGGAATGGCAAACTCATACCATACGGTGAAAAAGTTTGTCCGCCTCAAAAGGATAAGCAACTGGTAATACCGCAAAATTTTGAGGAGATGATAAAAGTTGTCGAAAAACTATCAGAGGCATTGCCATTCGGCAGAATAGATTTCTATAACGTGAAAGGCAAAATTTATTTTGGAGAAATAACACTTTTCCCTGCAGGTGGTTTCGGCGCTTTTACAGACGAAATATTTGACTATGAATTGGGTGGCTATATACAGCTGCCTATTAATAAATAATACAATAATATGAGAATTATAGTAGTAGGAACATTCCATCACATACACTATGCTGCTGCCCTGTCACAGGGTTTTAAGGAATTAGGTCATGAGGTGATGGATATTAATTACAGCCAGTATGGCAACAGTGGGCCTCTGAAAGGCATATTGGATAAAATCCAGGCCAAATATCAGATAGGTTTTCCGCTGATTAGGTATAACCGCAACATTATGTCGGCGGTGGAGAATTTTAAGCCAGACTTTGTATTTTTCTATAGGTGCTATCATGTCCTTCCGAAGACTTACCGATGGGTGAAAAACCAGGGTGTAAGTTTCTTTACATACAATAACGATGACCCTTTGAGCAATGTGCCTTCAAAGTCATTCTTCCGCTATTTCATGAAGAGTCTGTACTATGCCAGTCACAATTTCGTGTATAGAAAGAAGAACGTGGATGATTACCATCGTTTGGGCATTGAGAATGTGTCTGTATTGATGCCCAACTACATTACCACATGTAATTTCTTGAAACCAGATATGCAGCGGGATATTCCCATCGGTTATATTGGCCATTTTGAGAACGACGGCAGGGATGAGTGCATAAAGGCATTGTTGGATGCAGGACTGCCTGTAACGATTTTCAATGGTTCGTACTGGGAGCGTGCTCCTCTGTATGAAGAAATCAAGCAAGTAATACAACCGGCTAAGAGAAATGCGGAATATAATGATACTTTAAACCGAATGCAGATTTCTTTGGTGTTTCTCTCGAAGCATAATCATGACACATACACGAGACGATGCTTTGAAGTACCTGTGACTAAGACCTTGATGGTGAGTGAATACACAGAAGACATGGATGCCATGTATCCTGATGGGGAATGTGCCGTGTATTTTAAGTCAAAAGAGGAATTGGTAGAGAAATGTACTTGGCTGTTAAAGAACCCATCAGAGATAGAGAGAATGGCCGACAATGCTTATCGTCGGTTGATGGAAATGGGAGGTTCTGAAGTTGACAGAGCGAAAGAGGTAATTGCATTGTATCAACAAATAACAACTCGTTGATATGGTTTTTAATTCATTGAATTTCTGGCTTGGTTTTCCTCTTGTATTTGGTTTTTACTGGGTAATCCCCGCCAAGTATAACCAAATACGCAAGGTGTTTCTAATAATAGTCAGCTATTTGCTGTACATGAATTGGAAACCAGCCTTTGCATTGGTGTTGTTAGGGGTCACGTTGGTGACGTACTGGGGGGGGCTTCTTTTGAGTTTAGAGTTTAAAGTTGATAGTTTAAAGTCAATTGAGAGTGAAAAGTTAATAGTTAGAAACAGAAAACGGTTGGCATGGCTGTTTGTGCTGCTGGCATTGTTGCCATTGCTGGTTTTTAAATACTATAACTTCCTTAATGAAAGCATCAGTGCTGGACTTGCAAGTGTAGGGTTGCAGTTTGCTTTGCCGGGATTAAACTGGGCGGTCCCGGTGGGTATATCTTTCTTTACCTTTCAGGCGGTGGGCTATATGCTCGATGTGTACCATGGAAGAGTGAAGCCCGAAAAGAACCTATTGGATTACGTGCTGTTTGTCTCGTTTTTTCCACAGATTCTTTCGGGTCCTATTAGCAAGGCTGATGAACTGCTTCCTCAGATTAAGGAAACGCACAAGTTTGATTATCGTCAGGGGCGACAGGGGTTGAAATTGTTGTTGTGGGGTATGTTCATGAAGGTGGTTGTGGCTGACAGGTTGGGTATATACGTGGATTTGGCCTTCCCCAACTATCAACACATGTCTGGAGCCAATTGCTTTATGGCAAGCGTGATGTACACGTTCCAAATATATGGTGACTTTGCGGGCTATTCATATATGGCCATTGGAATCGGGAAGCTTTTAGGGTTTAATCTTATTAATAATTTCAACAGGCCATACCTTTCCATTAGTATTACTGACTTTTGGAAAAGATGGCATATCTCTCTAACGCGATGGCTCACGCAACAGGTTTATATCCCGCTTGGAGGCAGCCGTTGCAGCAAGTTGCGTAACTATTGGAATATTTTGGTGACCTTTTTGGTAAGTGGCATTTGGCATGGTGCCAACTGGACGTTTATTTTTTGGGGCTTGATGCATGGCGTTTTACAAGTGATAGAGAAAGCATTGGGATGGCAGAAATACAATGGGAAGAGTCGGTTTGTTAAAATCGTGAGGATAATGGTGACTTTCCTTTTGGTGAACTTTGCGTGGGTATTTTTCCGTATGCCGAATATAGGCGATGCTTTCTTGTTTATAGGAAAGATATTTAGTAATCCTGGTCATCTGGATGTGCTTAGCATCGGTACAACACATTTGGCTATTATTGCTATTTCCATTCCAATTCTGCTCTTCAAGGATATTCGTCAAGAGTTTTTCTTTAATAGCATGTCATTCCTTAATCACTCTGTTTGTCGATGGGCGGTTTATGTCGTCCTGTTCGTTTTGATTTTGGGTTTTGGTGTTCTTGACGGGGGGCAATTTATTTATGTAAGCTTTTAAGTCATGATTAAGTTTTTCTGTAAAATATTGCTGTTCTTTGGTATAGTCAGCTTGTTTGATGTGGGTTATGGCCTTTTGTGCAAATCATTGACGAGCAAGGCTAAAGGTGGTACGACCTATCATTATTACTACTCGGCAAAAGCTACTGACGAAGATGTTATTTTGATGGGGTCTTCCCGTATGTGCCGTCACTATAATCCGAGTATCATAAGCGATTCGTTGAACATGACGGTCTATAACACGGGTGTCAAGGGAAACGGTATCATTTTGAACTACGGAATACTGAACCTGATTCTGGAACGCTATAGTCCGAAATTGATTGTTTATGATGTATTCTCGTTTGACATGTATAATGACGAGCGTTTTGCCGACGATGACGCCAGATACCTTGACAACCTGAAAGACTACTATGACAACGATGAAATAAAAGACATATTTGCTAAAGTCAATCCGATGGAGACGTACAAGATGCATTCTATGCTCTATCGTTATAACTCAAAGCTGCCAAGACTTGTTGGCGACTGCTTGCATCCTACGGAAAAATACGACAGGGGTTATAACCCATATTATGGTTCAATGGACTATGCCCCAGACTTGGATGATGGTCGGAATGACCAATTGGATGTGGATACGCTTAAACTGTATTATGTTCGCAAGTTTATTGAAAAAGCTCAAGGACAAGGTGTGCCTGTGGTGATAAGCGCCTCACCGAGATACGGTGTCTCTCCAGTCAACCATTATAATGATCCGATAAAAAGCATTTGTAAAGAATACAATGTGCCTTTCCTTGATTACTATGCAGAAGATGTAATAGTCAATAACAAGGAATATTTCCATGATGCCAATCATTTGAATAACATAGGTGCAGATGTATTCTCTACAATATTTGTTATCGAGTTAAAAAAATACCTGGATAATGAAGATTGAACTGTCAACCAATAACAATCATGAAATTGCCTTTGACAAAGGCGTAACTGACGTCATAAAGCTTTTGTCAATAGCTATGATAGCCATTCATCACTTCTTGCAATATGCCTTGACAAGAGGTGATGGCGGTACTTTTTCTTCTCTCTATTGTTCGCAGGCTGGATATTTGGGTGTGGCATTGTTTTTCTTCTTGTCGGGCTATGGAGTAATGAAGAGCCACCAACGGCACCAAATGAGCTTCGGCGAATTTTTGAATAAGAGGTTGCTGAAGATTATATTGCCCATGCTACTTGCCAATTTGTTATGGGCAGTGTTCCTTTTTGTTTTTGTTGACAAACTGGACGTTATGGAATTGTCGCATAGGATGGATATTGGCAATGTGTCATGGGGGGGGGTAATTTCTTCCATTTTAATAATTAACAGTAACGGTGGTTCATATTTTGATGGCACATTGTGGTTTATAAAAGTATTGCTATTGCTCTATATCGTATTCTACATTTCGTCTCTTTTGAAGAAAAAGGAAGTTAGACTATGTGTATTGGCAATGTTGATTTTAGGGGTTGTTCTTATAGTGTCTTGTTGCATGAACACTTGGATGGCCATATCGGTACCACTCTTTTTTATAGGAGTTGTTATGGCGGACTGCCCTTCTTACATCAGTAAGCATTTCTTGGTGTTTTCGATGTCTTATTTAGCTGTTTGTGTTGTTTGTGTGTTGCTAATAGCAGATGCTTTGATTATCCATGGAGCTATCAACTATGTGGTTGTTTTAGTTATGATAGCAATAGCCTATTTCGTGAACATCAGACTAGTGGGTACAGCTACTATATTAGGGGTATTGTCGTTTGAAATTTATCTTACGCACAATAAAGCAAGATTATTATCATTTGCTTTGTGGGAGCATCCCTCAATTTGGATGTATTTTTTGATTTTAACGGTATTCACAATACTGTTCCATTTTATTAAGAAAATAGTTATACCAAAGTATTAATTAGATAATAAAGAATTATCAGTATGGGAAATAGAATAACTGAAGGTTGTGAGGTGATACGTCTCACTAATGGCCCAAAACATCATGTGTTTGGCTTTCACGACCTGATTATTACCAATAAGAAATGTGATAAGTATCTATCCTTGGAGATTGACGTGATGAACCGGCCACAGTTGCCAGGTGAGAAGATAGGCGTGGGGTATGTCCAAGATGGAGAATATGTCAGAGTAGGAGAAACTGAGGCCATGAATTACCCTCAGGGGTCTCGCCAGCAATGGATTGCTGACACTGATTGTTTTGTGGTAAACAACCGTGTAGGCGATGTGTGGGGGTGCGATTTATACGATACAACCGATAATCATTTGATAGACCGTTTCGAGTCAACAGCCCACATGGTGTCGAAAGACGGAACCAAAGCATACGGGTTGGACTATGCTCGCCTTCATCGTTTAGGAGTTTATGGATACATAGGACTGCAGGATAAGTATGCTGATGATCCCGCACCAGCAAATTCTGGCATCTGGGTACTTGACCTGAAGACGAAAGAGAAGCGCCTGCTTGTTTCTGTGAGGGAGGTCGCAGAACGGGGAAAATGTCAGATATTGCCCAATGCGCACCATTATATCACCCACCTATGCCTGAATCCATCATCTACCCGTATTGCTTTCTTGCATAGGTATCCACTTCCCGATGGGGGCGGCATGTCAAGATTAATGACAATTGGTGTGGACGGTAGTAACCTACGTTGCATTGCACAAGGCTTCTTGAGTCATTATCACTGGAAAGACGATGAAAAAATATATATATTTGGTCGAGCTAACAGCAGTATAGATTCAATACGTAGCAGCAAACTGCTTTCAAGCCCATTACTGGTCAAGCCATTACGCATGGCAAAAAAAATTGCGTATGGTGTACTTGGAAAGAATAGGGTTTCTTCTATGGGTATGTCTTTCATTATGATTACCGATTCCGATACTCCGTCCATAACACCATTTGCACAAGATATTATTACAGTTGACGGTCATCCCATGACCAATCCTATTTATAAAAACTGGTGCATTAATGATACATATCCCGATCAGGAAGGTGTAAGAGATTTGATGCTTTACAATTTCGAAAAAGACTTGCGTATAGATTTGGGAAAGTTCAAAAGAATCATGGGACCAGTGGATATGACACTAAAAGATAAGTTCTTCGAAAATGTTGACGAACATATTATACAAAAATCTGGCGAGGAAAAATTTGCCATATCAAGAACTGGATTCAACAGCGATTTGCACCCACGATGGAACGCAGATGGTACAGTGGCTGTTTTTGATTCAATACATGAAGGATCAAGGCAATTGTATGCTGTCGGTGTGGAAGATATTATTAAGAAATACAACTCCTAAGATTTTTGATTGATGAAAATTTGCCAAATATACAACATGGCACCCTTGTACAGGGAGAGCATATTCCGGCTGATGGATAAGACATTTGATACCGACTTCGTTTTTGGAGAAGTTGAGAATGACATCAAACAGATGGATACGTCCAGTTTCTCAGGTAAGGTCTCTTATGTTAAAGTTCAGAAATGGAAAGGTTTCGTTTGGCAATGCGGAATACAAAAACTGCTCACGGAGTACGATGCACTAATAATGACTGGGGACCTCCATTTCCTTAGCACATGGTGTATCTGTATAAAGGCACTCTTGTTTTATCCCCAAAAGAAAGTTTATTTATGGACGCACGGTTGGTATGGTAAAGAATCGAAGATGGAGCGATTTGTCAAGAAATTGTTTCTAAAACTTCCAAGAGGTGGCGTACTGCTCTATGGTAATTATGCGAAAAACTTGATGCTGAAAGAGGGGTTCCGTGAAGAAAAGCTCTTTGTCCTTCACAATTCATTGAATTACCAAGCACAGCTCGAATTGAGAGAGAAATGCCAAATCAGTGATGTATATAAGAATCATTTCTCCAATGACAACCCGGTGATTATCTCAATTGGTAGGATCTATAAAAGGAAAAAATTAGAGATGCTTGTTGACGCATCACGGTTGTTGAATGCCCGTGGAGTTCCATGTAATTTTGTAGTAGTTGGCGACGGGAAAGACAGAAAATGGCTGATGTCGTTGTGCCAACAAAACGGTGTTGAAAACAATTTCTGGTTTTATGGTGCCTGTTATGATGAAGGAACTAATGCCGAACTGTTGTTCAATGCTGACTTATGTGTAGTGCCTGGCGATATAGGGCTTACTTCAATACATAGCATGATGTTTGGCACTCCTTGTATTACGCATGATGATTTCCCACATCAGGGGCCAGAGTTTGAGGCTATTGTTGAAGGGAAGACGGGCTCAATTTTTAAGGCAGGTGATGTTGGGTCTCTTGTTAATTCTATTACGAGCTGGTTGATTACTCATAACGGGAAAAGAAATGAGGTAAGACAAGCTTGTTATCATGAGGTTGATACTAACTGGACACCACAACATCAAATAAATATTCTAGAAGGAATTTTTAAAAAGTGTTGAAAACGAAATTGATAACTTCGAATAAAACTAATATGATATGCCAATAGTACTTCAGATAAATAGTTCTGCAAATAAAGGTAGTACAGGGAAAATAGCAGAAGAGATAGGTAAAATGGCTATTAAGAATGGATGGCGCTCGTTGATTGCTTACGGGAGGACTTACCAATTGTCAGATAGTGAGTTGATACATGTGGGCTCGGTTATTAATGTAATTGAACATATTCTCGAAACACGGTTATTGGATAATGATGGATTGGCGTCTCGAATAGCAACGAAAAGGCTTATCAAAAGGATAAAGCAAATCCAACCAGACATTATACATTTGCATAATATTCATGGGTATTATATCAACTATAAGATATTGTTTTCATTTTTAAATAAAAATAATATCCCTTTAGTATGGACCTTTCATGATTGTTGGGCGTTTACGGGACACTGTGCACATTTTGAAGATGTTGGTTGTGAGAAATGGGAGACAGGGTGCCATGAATGTCCCTTGACGCATGTGTATCCAAAATCATTAATTGACAATTCAATAAGAAACTATAGATTAAAAAAAGAATTATTTACGTCCAACAACAACTTTCATGTTGTCGCGGTGAGTAAATGGGTGGCGGAATTCGTTAAAAGATCCTTTTTAAAAGGCCAAAAACTCTCTATCATTAGGAATGGTGTTGATTTGAATGTTTTTCATCCAGTTGAATATAAGGCACATGAACAACTTGTTTTACTTGGTGTGTCAAATATATGGACTAAGGGTAAGGGACTTGAAGATTTTTATAAACTACGAGGAAAACTTGACATGTCAAAATATAAAATGGTGCTGGTTGGTTTAAATTCCAAACAGTTACAAGCTTTACCTTCTGGAATTATTGGAATTGGACGTACAGAATCCGTTGGTGAATTAAGCAAACTTTATGCGACATCAGATTTGTTTATTAATTTAACTTATGCAGATACATTCCCGACAGTAAATATTGAAGCGCTTGCTTGCGGAACGCCTGTGATAACATACAATACAGGAGGTTCTCCAGAAGCAGTTACCGCGGATACGGGGTGGGTCGTTGAGCGAGGAAACCTTGATGGCGTTGTCTCAATTGTGAAAGAGTTTGAATTGACGGATATGGAAAAAAGATTACAACAAAGGGATGCTTGCAGGAGACGTGCAGAAAGAGAATATAATAAAATAGCACAATTTGAAGAGTATTTGAAAATATATGAATCGATGCTAGTCAGATGATACGGTAGGTTATTGAAGAGTCATCTGCGAATAACATACTCTAATATTAATAATTAGTAAAGATGAATATACTTTTTTTGTCACTTGGTAACGCAAGGTCTTTATATGGAGATCTTGCAAAATATTTTGGCCAAAAAGGGCATACCGTTACTATGATTAGTCCTTCTTCGAGTAAAACTAACGATAGTTTTGGTGACAATGTGAGATTTGTTACGTTTCCCGCTATGCCACTGACAGGTGTCGGTACTTTGCGAAAGGGCTTAGCAAATCTTTTTCTGCCATTTCAGAGCAAGAGGGTGATTAAACGATACTTTAAAAACGCTCCGATAGATCTGGTTTTATCGTCTACACCACCGCTAGCGTTTTATTTGCCGATAGAGTACATAAAAAAACACAATCAGAAGGCTAAACATTATCTGATATTGCGTGATATATGGCCGGAAGCATTTAATTTGTTCGATTTTGAGAGTCGTCATCCTTTAATCTATTCCTTTTTCCGCAAGCAAGAGAAAAGGCTGTATGCCACATCTGATATTATAGGTTGCATGTCAGAAGGTAATATGGATTTTGTTGCAGACAGCAACCCTGAAACGAAGAACAAGCTACGCTTGCTTTATAACTGGGGTGAAGCGAAAGGAAAAAAAGAAACAGATGAAACAATAAGGGAGAAATACGACCTTGTTGGCAAGTTTGTTCTAATCTATGGTGGAAACTTTGGTATTCCCCAGGGTTTGGATAATATTGTTGAATTGGCGAGTATGGTAAAGGATAAACCCGATGTTGTGTTTCTTCTCATTGGTAATGGGGTGGAAAAAGATCGTATAAAACAAAGGGTAGAAGAAAAGAGACTAAACAATGTAAGAATACTTGATTTTCTGCCTAAAGAGGATTATGAAGCTATTTTGCAATCATGCGACGTTGGCCTTATTTCATTAAACGATAAACTTAAAACCCCGAGTATTCCTTCAAAGACAATTAGTTATTGGAACTTAAGAATCCCTATTTTGGCTATGATTGATCATGCAACAGATTATGGCACTAACATTATAGACAAGTCTGAGTCAGGATTATGGGCAACAGCAGATGACAGGGAAGGAATTCTAAAGAATTTTGAGCGTCTTTATTTTGATCAGGCATTTCGCAAGGAATTAGGTGAAAACGGTTTTCGATTTTTGTCTTCAGAATGCTCACTAGAAAATACATATTCTAAAATAATGGAACAGCTATATGAATGATAATATACAAATTAAGCAATCATTTTTTGAAACAGATGAGGAATTTGACCAGCTTGTTGAGTTGCAGAATGAGGTTTATAGGGAGCGAGGCCTGACTTTTTCGCGTGAAGGTTTCAAACATTGGTATATCGACAACCCATACGGTCATGCCATTTCTTTTAATGCTTTTGATGGTGACAAAATGGTGGCACATTATGTTTGTGTGATTAAAAAGATGTTAATAAAAGGTCGAATTGTTGATGGTATTCTTAGTATGGCAACTGTAACGCATCCAGACTATAGAGGAAGAGGCCTTTTCAAGAATTTAGCCAAAATGACTTATGATTGTGCACGTGATAATGGCTATGAATTTGTTATTGGAGTTGCAAATGCCAACAGTTTTTCAGGTTTCATGAAATATTTTTCATTCCAATTCGTGGGACAATTGGGGTTTAAAGTTGGTTATGGTAATCGAATAAAAACTGATAATAACAAGACTTTTGTACCATATTGGGA